>Ga0316204_10001321_pt1 | contig 70460 bp, 73 predicted proteins | sample 6monrhotite_MG_2_FD_205661 | JGI IMG/M metagenome (GOLD analysis project Ga0316204, IMG submission 205661) | Microbial mat bacterial communities from mineral coupon in-situ incubated in ocean water Damariscotta River, Maine, United States -... | ecosystem: Environmental > Aquatic > Marine >... | reverse complement strand
CCAAATCGTGAATAAGCACGGTCAGGGTTATGTGCTGGAGGTGAAGGCAGGATGAAGGTTTTGAGGAAACGGGTCCGCACTGTATATGCGAACCAGGGGGAGACCATCACCCCTGGCGCTCACGTCCCGTGAGTGCCTATTTCGTTGAGTAAATATAGTGCGCGTAGAGATATAGAAAACCAGCTTTGGAAATGGATTTGGTTTTTTGTGAGTTAGTCTGTTTGTCCCCTTAGCGCTGTGCAGTGCGTGGTGGCCTTCTTTGGCACTAAAAGTACAACCTAAAATAGGGCCGCACTACATTGCGGACCAGAGGGCTTGGGACAGTAACCAGAGTGAATTAGTGTAAGTACAATGTGCCCAGTACAATGATGAAAGAGAAGTATGAAGCGTTAATTTACCTAATGACTAAATGTTCATATGAAGAGCATGAGAGTGACGAAGATAGAGCATGGTTTCTTAAGAATATGAGAGATGCTAATCCTCGTTTTGTTGATCAAATGAAAGAGGAATTCAAAACTACTGCCGATGATGAATCCTGGGATTGGATAGAGATGAATAAAGCGACCAAATTTCTTCCAGATTTTGTTATCAATGATCCGACTCAAATGAGACAAGAATTTGTCGAATTGGTGATGAATAATCTGTTTCCTGGAGAAACATGGGATTAGGATGGACCATCCTCCTGGTGCTGAAGTCTCGTGAGTGCCTACTTCATTGAGCACGTATAGCGCGGGTAAAGAAATAGAAAGCCAGCTTTTGAAACGGAGTTGTTTTTTTACGAATAAGCCTGTTTGTCCTCTTAGCGCGCACTTTAAGGCGTACTGGTCTACTTTGGTACTTATAGTGCATTCATGAAGGGTGGTTATTTTATGGCAAGTCAGCGAAGTACAAGGTCAGAAATCCAGAAGATCATTAATTTGTTAACCGTACTGTTGTAGGCTGGGTGGATTTATTCATCTGCCGGGTAGTATGCAGGGGAAAGTGGAATACTTGAAATAGAGTATTTTATTTGAGGGTCTACCTGTGCAACCTAAAATAGGTCCGCACTACAAGTGCGAACCAGGGGGGCTATGGGGTATGATGGTATTATTTACAGATCTGTTCGATATTCAACAGGGGGTACGAATGTAGCTTTGTTTAAAAATTTTAAATCTTTAAGTAAAGGTGTCAAAGTTTTCTAGAACCCCACGATTAGAAAAACATAGAGTAACTCTGATGTTTAAAAAGTATTTAGTTTTTAATACAAGAGTTCTTAAGGTCTATACCCTTCCCGGATATACATATGGAGAGTGGGTAATCTTTGAGAATAACTATCCCAAGTTTTATTATTCGGATTACGATTCGAATGGAAAGCTGCATGCTTTTTCAAAGCAGTGCTTAGAGGCAAACTCCAATATGGAAACTGTTTTGATCGATATATTAAAACAACTGGGATTTGATGATTTGAGCTTTAATCCGAGAAGTCCATTTTTTAAAGTGTGTATTTCGAAAGGAGCAGAAGAATTTGATTTGTTGAAGTTAACTTGGTGATTCTGGTGATACGATCAGCTTACTGGCCCCCCTAGGCACTCAAATGTTGAGGGTGCCGAACTAATTGATTGCACTTGATATAGTAGTAATGTCCTTTGTGACTAAGGTGCGCACTAAGAACCAGAAGAACAGGAGACTGTTGTAGCCAGAAGATGATAACACTGCTCTAGCGCTCACGTCTCGTGAGTGCCTATCTTGTTGAGCGCTTACAGTGCGGGTAAAGAAATAGAATGCCAGCTTTGGAAAAGGAGTTGGTTTTTTTGTGAGTAAGCCTATTTGTCTCGTTAGCGCACTATACAGTATGTGCTGTTCTTCTTTGGCACTTGTAGTGCATTTATTAAGGTTGGTTATTTTAAGGCAAGTACTGATTAGTACAAGGTCGGAATTGCCATGGGTCATTACTATGTTACCTGTTGGTGAAAATGGAATACTTGAAATAGAGTCTATTATTTTAGACACCACAAGTGCACCTAAAATTGGTCCGCACAACATGTGCGAACCAGGGGGAGAGGTTTTTTTGAATCACCTAATTTAGATTAATTTTGAAACTATGAATGCCCTAGAATTATTTGGACAAAGAGCAAAGAAACTGGAAATAGATGAGTCCATTATTTTTGAAAGCTATGGAATTATGTTACCTCCCCTGGCGAAAGATTTTCTTTTAGCACATGAATTGAATGTGTCTCTGGCACAAAGTGAACATTTTTTCCATAAAAAGATCCTTAATCAAGGTGATATTACTTTCCCGTTCCACTCAATTGAATCAATCTTGAATTCTACAAAAGGTATGACGGATGATGAGGTTAACGAGAAAAAAATACTATTGATCGCTAATAATCAATTTGGGGTTTTTCTTGGTACTGACGGAGAATGGACTGATAAAATTATAACTAAAGTTTCATCTGTGGAGGGAGATTTTGTTGTAATTGCCAATAACATAACTGATTTCTTGAAAAATACTCATGACCGGCTTATTGATATTACAGATGATGAAGATGAGTTTGTAGCATGTCTTAAAGAGTTAGATTATGATGAAGAAGAAATCGGTTATGAGTTAGATGATTTTAGAACATACAAAAATAAGTGATAATCAATTTTAGTCGATATATATAGATGGGATTATCCTTGTTTAAGTTAAACTAACTTCAGCAAATAAGCTGGCTTTTTTAACCCTGTAGCGTGTACCCTTCCCCGCTAGGCGTAGTTTGTAACTACGCCTGAATATCATTTACATTGTTCGTTAGTCTATAAAACGGTATAGTTGCAAACTACCTCCTGACGGCAAATTTTCTGCTATGCCTCCTGACTATAGCTCTAAATTTGCCGATAAACAGAGACTTTCCACGGCATTAGAAAAAACTGGTCCAAATTCACCAAATTGGAGTCCCCCAAATACGACTACGAATGGAGCTACATACCAACCACCAATATATGCTGATCCGAATGGTGTTCCTTTCGGGTACGGAATTCCGGCAAATGGTACAATTGCAGACAAAGTGCAGATGACTAAGGTAAAGGCAATTTATAACTATCAAACAGCTACTGGGAAATGGGAATTAAGTACAATGCACCGGGTTAAATAGATTTAGGTCATGGTAAAAGACGAATTTCCTTACTTGTTTCAAGTCATTAATAATTTTTTTAATGTAGATATCGATTGGAGTAGAGATGAAGGGGTTGATGAATTTCAAACTTCATTAGAATTTGGAGGGTATGATCTAGACGGAATGAGGAGGGAAATTCAAGCTATATTATCAGATAAAGAGTTCGATTGGAAACAATTCTCTATTGAAACGAAACTGTGTTACGATAGGTCACAAGTCACTGCGGAATATGCAAGAGAGTTTTTGAAATATTGTATCTGGGATGTGCTTTATCCCGAAAACAAACTTTCGCAAGACATGAGACGCCAATTAGTCACTTCAATCATTGAAGCACTCTCCGCAATTGAAAGAAGAGAATCATGGTATTCAATGAACGAAGTACATGATGTGGTTTTGAAATTACCTCAGTTTAGTGGTTTAGAGTTTCATAATATTTTTCATGTTTTAACTGATGCTCCAGGTCAGTACCAAATGAAATTTGTAGAGATTCAAGGAGAGGTTAAGTTGGTTTTAAAAGCAGTTTGAAAAGGTGCTTCACGCTATGAGCTAACTCTCAAACTACATTTAGTTTATATCAAGATTTCTTGTTGAGTATCTGACTTTTTTTCTCCTCCGCTAGGCGTAGTTTGTAACTACGTCTGAATATCATTTACATTATTCGTTAGTCTATAAGATGGTGTAGTTGCAAATTACACCGAGATAAGGAGCACTTCTAGGAGACCAGAAAGTTTTAGTGTTGAATACACTATATCTGGTGAGAATCCTGTTGAAATAGAGATTCCAAACCCTATTAATGATTAAACATGGAAATAAGAGGAGCTGAAGTTTATCATCATCATTTTACCGAATTCTTGGAGGAAGTCATTCTAGATGAATGGGTAGAAGCAACAGTGGAACTTTTTTTCTATTGGGAATCAGGGGGATTTAGATTAGACCATTTTTACCATGATAAACAAGGTGAAAGGAAAAAATTTCCGGGTTCCTTAAATAAGAGGGGTATATCTCAACGAGGACTGTTAAAAGCGACTGAGGCACTCAAAAAACTGACTATTCAAAATGATCAAGAAAAGTGGAATGTTCTTGCATTTCAATTGGGTGCAAATCGGAATGAAAGGCTCAAGGTTCATTGGGATCAAAATCTAGAGAATGAGTATAACCCTCAAGTTGAGCCAGATAGGGATAGTTTAATTGATGCTAGATTGAGCTCTCCTGATTATTTGGAGAGTAAAGTACTCCGCCAAGACTTTGATTCTAAATCTTCGACCAGACCTTACTATTTTATACAAAAACCAGAAGTAGGGATAGTCGAAATAGTCAGAAGTATGATTGAGGAAGGTAGTGAACTTCAGATGGTTGATTTTGAATTAATTGATTTTGGTAAATCTAAATGGGGTGAATTAGAAGAATTAGTGAAGTCAGGTAAGGAAAGAGACTCAGAATTTAAAATGATGTTAGACGGGGATTGGGATTCTGTGAATAGACGATATATGAATGCAAAATTCACGTATATGTTAGAAGGGCAAGAATACAATTTTGAAATTCTCCTTTAGGTTTACAGAAAGCTGAAAAGATTGGCCAGCCCAATACCTAATTGGATTCTTTACAGGCGTAATGTCAAACTATGCCTGCCACCCTTAGCGCGCACTTTAAGGCGTACTGGTCTACTTTGGCATGTCAGAGAAGTACAAGGTCAGAAATCCAGAGGATCATTACTTTGTCAACCGTACTGCTGTAGGCTGGGTGGATTTATTCATCTGCCGGGTAGTATGCAGGGGAAAGTGGAATTCTTGAACTAGAATATTAATTTAAAGGTACTTCAAGTACCTTGAAAAATAGGTCTGCACAACATGTGCGAACCAGGGGGAGAAAGAAAGTAACAGCAGTGAGAGTAGTACGGAAAATAGTATTGGTAATACTGGAAATACCGGTAATGATGAGAATAATAACTGATTTGTGATCTTATCTAAGGAAGTGACTTCTTACTTCTTACTCCGATAGGAGAATAAAGGATTAGGAGCAAGTTCTTTATTGGGCTTGCTCTTAATTATTAAAAGAAGTTATTAAAATTACTTTGAACGAGAAAAACACTAAATGGGACTTCGGGCTTACATTCAAAAGAATAATAAGGTTATATATCGGGTAATGATAGGTGTGGCTTGCCTGCTTCTTATCGCAGCTACCTATCAATATTATGAAATAAAGGATTTGATGAAAAGTAGTGTCTTAGGAAACTATGAGGTGGTAAAGAAGTACTGTGGGTCTTACAGGACATCATCATTCATAGAGGTGATTTATGACCTGGGTATAAAGAAAATCGAGATGGGCGAAACGCGTTGTGAGCTATTGAAAACTGGAGATACTATAGAATTGTATTTCAACTCGGAAAAAGGAATGCTCTTTAGAACGGATCAGGACGAGATATATAAGAGAACCATTTACCTTTTCGGAGTTATCGTTTTGTTAGCTCTTATTCCATGGACAAAAATGAGAGATTATGTATTAAGGTGATGGATAAAGCTCTCGGTTGCCCTCCACCTAGCGCGCACTAAACCTTAAGAAATAAAACCAGCTTCAGATTAGAGGGTGGTTTTTACTTTTTAAACTGGTAATTGTAAATTGATTAGAGGCGATAAGGCACTCCAAGTGCAATCGAAAGTAGGTCCGCACTGCAAGTGCGAACCAGGGGGAAAATGGCTCCTTAGCGCTTTGTTTTTTGTGCTGTCTACTGGCCTTTGGGTGCAGGAAGGGCCAGGTGAACAAATCAATTACGAACCTATGGAGCGTTATGTCAACCAAAATGGAGCTTGGAAACAGATGGAATAAGCTTGGAGTGCAGCTTTGGATAGTGATTTAATAGTTGAGGGAAACATCAAAATCAACTACCCTGAGGGAATGACTAGAATGGATAAAAAAGAAGTATTGAAAAACATTGGGGTAGTGGCCTACATGTCCTACAAGTACATAGGGATACTGCGTAAGAACAACGATCAATTTCCGGCAAGGTGCCTTACCCGTTTCGGAGAGGCTGAAACATTCGGAGGTCACGATATTCAAAGGTTGAGAAGAGCAATAAAGTGTGCCAAACGGGAACCTGATTATCTAGTATCCGAGCTGCCGTTAACCGTGACTCACAACTATTCGCTCGAAGAGATGAAATGGTATTTTGACAAGTGGAATGAGGTGATGGATAATTGCAGAAGACCGCTGGAGGCCTAATTTTGGTAAGAACTGATCTCCAGGTACTTATTACTTCTGAGTGCCTGGGGATTTTAATTTTTTCACTCCCCCTGATAACCTTCCACCCATTTTAAGTACTCACGACTGTACGCCTGTGTGTATTAAGGTCGGGCTTTGAGTTTTAACCCAAAAGCGCGAGATTTCTCGCAAGCATTTGAATTACTTGAAAACCTCCACAATCGGCTGACCAGTAGCCCCATTGGGTAGGCGCATATTCATCAACATACTTACTGTAGGTGCAATGTCCGTAATGTGAATCTTTCTCACAGAACTGCCAGGCTTCACGCCCCAGCCATAAAACATAATAGGCACGTGAGTATCGTAAGTCCAGGGAGTACCATGACTGGTTCCCTTGTCGCCTCCCCATTGCCATCCCGGATCGAGCACAGCAAACAGATCACCCGACTCTTTAGTGTGGTAATTATTTTGAATCAGTGATTTTATGCCTCTTTCATATGAATTACGCACCAGGTCACGGGCAGTCAGGGCCATGTGGATGCCCGGTACTTCCATGGCTTTTTCAGCCAGGAAAATCTGCATTTCGTAAAGGTCAATACCTTTTTCAGCAGCCAATTCACGATTAATAAAGGCCTGAGTATTGGCCCTTTCCAGCAGATTTTCATCACCATATTTTTCTTTAACAGCCTCTTTCAGAAAATCGCTAAACCCACGAAAGTCAAAATTGTCGATGCGGAATCCCTCATCGTTCATACGCTTTGAGTTTTCAGCTACTGCATGGTCGGCAGAGAGAAAAACCGTGTAATTACCAGCTCCCAGCTTGCTGTCAAGGTCGCTGAAAAGCCTGGCCAACTCGCGGTCTAGCTTAATGTACTGGTCTTGCACCTCTTTTGATTGAGGACCAAAGTTGTGACCAATGTAGTCGGGGCTGCTGAAGCTCACCGCCAGAAAGTCGGTAATGTCATCATTTCCCAGGCCTTCACCCGCTATGGCAGCCAGTGCAAAGTCGGCCAAAATGGTATTGCCATAAGGTGTGCTGGGCAGCATGCTGTAGCCACCGTTGGTTTGCCTCAGCACGTCCAGGTCATAAGGCAGGGTAGGAGTGTCTTTTCCTCGAAAACCTCTTTCATAGGGAGAGTCATCCGGACCGCTTTCTACATAGAGACTCAGGTCTTTTGAGGGCTCCCAGGTTTTGCTGAGGTATTCTTTGGCCTTCTTCTGATCATTGAATGCTTTAACCCATGCGGGCAATTCATTCATGTAGTAGGTAGAAGTCATGAAATTGCCGGTGCCACTGTCAAACCAATAAGAACCATCGGAAAGGTGACCACCAGGCAGGGCAGAGCCTCGGTCTTTGATGGACATGGCGATTACTTTGCCTCGTTTTTGAGTAAAGAGCTTCAACTCATCGGTAATGGTAGAGGTGTAAAGGTTCGCAGGAGAGATTCGGCCATTACGAGGTATACCACCAACCGATCTCACAGTGGTGTCTTCTGCACAGTAAACGCTGCGCTTGAGCACCCGGCTGTACCAACTATTGCCCACAATGCCATGAACAGAAGGCGTGGTGCCTGTGTAGACCGAAGCATGGCCAGGTCCGGTACTGGTGCCTGCATAGTTGTAGTGCCCGTTGCGAGCCACAAAGCCCTTTTCCACAAATCTTTTGAAACCGTCTTCACCAAAGTGATCGTAAAAACGCACCAGATACTCTTGCTTCATCTGGTCTACCATAATGCCTACAATCAGCTTGGGTTTGTCATTGATAGACTGGGCCTGAACACCGAGGTTCAGGGCTAGAAAAAGGCCGAGAAAAGAAAAAAATCGCTTCATGGTTGAAATCATTTGTCAGAGCAAGCTATATCAAAATACTGATCTTGCTGATATGTGAGAGTAAAAAGTTTGTTGCCATCGGCATCGAAGTAAATGACCACATAGATGTTGGCTTCCGCTACAATTTTCACAGCAAAGTAGATAGGCGCTTCGTCAGTGCCCAGCACCTTAATGTCATCATAAGTAGGCTCGATTAGCTCACCAAGTGTGCTTGAATAGATGCCCTTGCCTGTTTCTTTATCTACCAAAATGCGTTTTTCAGCCTCACTGTCCACCAGGTATTCATAGCTTTTCAGGCCTTCGTAAAGGGCATCTTCAGTCGCTATGTCGTGTAGTAGCCACTCGGCCTCAATCCGCACCAGTGCAATGGTATCGTTCCAGTATTTGACTTCATCAAAATCAAAACCGCTAAGCTCTTCGTTTTTATCGTTGATAAACCCGATAAGCCCATCTTCACGAACCATCAATACCGAATCAGCATAAGGAGTGATCAGGCTTTCATAAGCAGGGGCGATGGTCACATTTTTCTCGATGTTCACTGTGCCTACTTTTCCGTTTTTCACAATGCTCACATAGCCCTGATCGTATGATCCTATGCCATCGTATATAAATTTGAGTACAAAATTGCCAGTGCTGTCTACCAGTGCCGTATTGCGTTTTTGCAGGCGCAGCAAGTTGGGTCCCATGGCAGTCACCTCTTTATAGGTAGCACTCAAGATTTCGCGCCCTTGTTTATTGTACACCTTGCGGTAGTCTTTGGCTCCGCTGAGCATAAAGAAATCGAACAAGGCGGTTTCGCCTGTCTTCACATAGTTTTGGGGTACCAGCAGGGTGGGCGCCCAGTCTTCTTCCATTAGTAACTGCTTGCCATTGCGGAATTGCGCCAGCACACTGTCACCTTTAAAGAGCATGACCATGTTTTCTCCCAAAAACTGCAGCGAATCGTAGCCACTGGCCATGGGCAGTGCTCCCAGCCTGTCGAGCAATGCCCAACCAGAGTCCTTTTTAGTTGCAATCCATTGCGAGTTTTCCAGCAGCTTGTCGTGGCGGTCGGGTGCCAGAAAAGCGTAGTCTTTGTGAAGTAACTGCCGTTGGCCATTCTGCTCAATTAGCCAGCCATATTCACGATCGTATATGCTGTGATTGGCGAATGGAATAACCGTGTTTAGTGAGGCATCCAATATCCCTTCCTGTTCATCTTTAATGACCCAAAGCAGGCCATTGTCCATCAATTCAATCTCCTCAAAAGGCAGCTCAAAACTGACAGGTTCACCCTCTATGGCTGGAAAAAGCTGAGAAGATTCAATCAGCCCGATACGGCCTTCTTTTTCAATCCACAGGTAACCGAGCAGGGTGTCAATGTCATCGTATTCATGGGCAAGTATCGACCTGCCGTTGATGGTGGTGAGGCCATACTGGTCGTTTTGCTGGGTGCGGATAAAATGCTGATTGATGGCTCTTATGCTTTGAACCGGCTCTTCAACAATCACTTCTCCCGATTTGTGAATGAGGCGCTCTCCCTGGTTATCGACCAAAACCAGATAGCCAAAACCTGCATCTCGTACCTGGTCAAATACACCTTCAGCAATCAGCGCACCATTTCTCCCGAAAACTTTGGGTATTCCCTGGTCGAGGCCAAAAACAAAATCAGTAACAACCGGTTCGCAGAGGTAGTTGGGGTCTATATCCGATAAAGGCGCTACAGGGGTGGTATTGCCTTCTTTTGTGAAGAAGGTAAAGTTGCCGTTGTCCAGTTTGGGTAGCCAGTAGCCACTTTCCAATGCCATTGCTTGCTGGAGCGAGTCGTTCAGACTGTGGAAGCTGAAGTGGTCCAGAAAAGTGGCTGAGCCATAAAGCTCTTTATAGAGGTGATAGAGCCTGGGGAAGGTTTTCTGTGCCAGGGCTTCATTGGGGTACTCCCTTAAAAAGCTGGTATAAGCCTCCAGCGTATTAACTGAAGTGCTGATCTCGTAAATCTGTTGTTCGGCAATTTCCCGATAAGGAGTGCCCGGAAACTCCTCCAGAAACTCAGTATAACTCTTGAGTTTGCCATCGGCAGTTCTCTCATCAAAAATCAACTTTTTGTAACGTTCCTCAGCCTCTTCAAAGTCAATGGCTTCAGGGTAAGCTTCCATATAACCCTTGTAACTCTGCCAGGTATTCACCTGCTCGGCATCTTCAAAAGCAATGTGATTGCGCAGCGCCAGGGCTTCAGGTACCTGACCAGCATCGGCATGCGCCTGCATGAACCAATTATAATCGACAATGGTATGCCGGCCCTTTATTACCTCAAACTGCAGGCTGTCAACCAGGTCTTTGTGCAGCTCCAGATTCACTGAATCTACACCCACATCTTGAAGGTTAGAAAAGTCCTTGGCCTCAGAAATGTAGCCAAAGTCGTATATGGCCTCATTGACAAAGCGGTAGGCACTGTCAATGTTGTAGCCCCAAAAGGCAGTATCTACATAGAGTTTTGCGTAGAGGTAGTTGGCAGCGGGGTTGAGTGTGTCTTTGCCCAGTGATTTTTCAAGTGCTTCTACTGCTTTATCCAGATCCCCTCTTTCGTAAAAGCGAAATGCACGCTTTGGGATCTCTACATTGAAGTAAAGAACAGCGGTGATGAGTACTCCCGTTATGACTGCTTTCAGTTTCACTTTTTTACTTAACGAAAATGGAAGGCCAAAAATAACAAAACAAGGGGCATTTTTGCATTGATTAAGTATGGCCCGCTTTACTATTCAGTTTTCTTTTGCCGAATACTGTACCGACTAAATAAAAAAATAGGGTTAAAGCTTAGAAAACTTGTTCTTAAAGTAGTTTATCTCTTCTTGAGTATTATTTTGAATAATTACTCTCGACTAATTGAAACGCGCGCAATATGATCCTCCAATCCAAAGTGTCGGCCGGCAATAGATGGCTGTTATTCATTCTACTATTCGGCATGGTTACGCAGCTCGCGGCCCAAGACCGGATCTTAATTGGTGACCCCAATAAATCTTCTACTGGCAGGGCCAGGGTTACCGGAGTAATCACCTCTAAAGAAGACGGCAAACCGCTGTTTTCAGCAACCATTGGCATCAGAGGGCAAAATACCGGAGATGTTACCAATCTGGAAGGTGAATACCGTTTCTCAGTTGCCCCGGGCTTCTATGTGGTAGTGGTGCAATATGTAGGAAAAGTTACGCGTGCTTTTGATATACAGGTTGTAGGCAATGGTACTTTCAATGTGGCCCTGGAAGATGATGTGACCAAGCTGGATGAGGTGCTGATTGAGGCTGAAGCAAGAGACAAGAATGTAACCAGAGTAGACGCTGGGGTGAATAAGTTGAGCATCAGAGAGATTGAAAGCCTGCCCACTTTTTTGGGTGAGGTAGATGTGGTAAAGAGTTTGCAAACCCTGCCGGGTGTTTCTACAGTAGGAGAGGGAGCCAGCGGTTTTAACGTGCGTGGAGGGCGCACCGACCAGAACCTTATTCTTCAGGATGGCGCCATCATGTTTAACGCCTCACATGTGCTTGGCTTTTTCAGCTCCTTCAACCCAGACGCCACCGAGTCTTTTACACTCTATAAAGGCAATATGCCCTCACAATTTGGCGGAAGGGTATCTTCTGTGCTGGATGTACGCATGAAGGAGGGCAACAACGAACGCATAAAAGTCAAAGGTGGGGTTGGGCTCGTAGCCAGTCGCCTGGTGGTAGACGGTCCGCTCAACGAAGGCAAAACCCGCTTTATGGTGGCAGGCCGAAATTCTTATTCCGACTGGGTTTTGTCACAAGCCAAAAACATTGATGTAGTCAACAGTTCGGCCCGTTTTCACGATGCCAATGTAAAGCTCACCCATCGATTTAGTGATAAAAACAAACTGGCTTTGAGCTACTATCGCAGTGGCGACTTCTTCCGTTTTGCCGATGATTTTGGCTTTAGCTGGGATACCGACATACTCAACTTATCATTTGCTCAAAGCATCAATGATAAGATTGTGAGCAATACGAATGTCATTTATGGCAACTATGGCAGTACGCTTTTCGATCCCAGTGGAGTAGATGCGGCCGAGGTAGAAAATGGTATGAAGTACTTCCAGTTCAGACAGAACTTCTCTTACCAACCCAACGAGAAAAATGCCTTTAACCTGGGAGTGGATGCCGTGCGCTACAATGGCAAGGATGAAACTTCTGTGCCCACCACCCCGGAATCGGGCATAATACCCGAACTGGTGAACAAGGAAATGGGCAATGAAATTGGCCTGTACATCAATGACCAAATCACGGTTACATCAAAACTGGCACTTTCCATAGGTCTGCGATACAGCCTCTTCCAAAACATAGGCCCCTATGATGTGTTTCAGTATGCCGAAAGCAGCAACCGCACCCTGGAGACCATAACCGATACTGTGTCACACAACAGTGGCGACCTGATAAAGCAATACGCTGGCCTCGAACCCAGAATAGGCCTGAGGTACAAAATCAATGAAACCAGTTCGATTAAAGCCAGTGTGAATCGTACCCGACAGTATGTACACACGCTTTCGAACAGTACAGCCGCTACCCCCACCGATATTCTGCAACTGAGCAATACTTATTTCGAGCCCTTGATCTCAAACAATGCCTCATTCGGATACTTCAAAAATTTTGCAGACGCCAAGTTTGAGACTTCACTGGAAGTGTACTACCGCGACATGGACAACCTGCTGGACTATAAAGATTTTGTAGACCTGCTGCTGAACAATCACCTGGAAACAGATGTGCTGAGCGGAAAAGGCCGTGCTTATGGCCTGGAACTTTTCATTAAGAAAACTACCGGCAACCTCACCGGCTGGCTTTCTTATACCCTCTCACGTACCGAAGTACAGATAGCGGGTGATACCCCTGAACAAACCATCAACAATGGCGAGTGGTATCCGGCCAGTTTTGACCGTACTCACAACCTGGCCTTTGTGTCTACCGTGGTCTTGCGAGGCAATAGTAGCTTCAACTGGAATTTGACTTACAGCACTGGCCGCCCTATCAGTGCCATTGTGAGCAACTACCGCATTGGCAGCACTTCTGTGCCGCATTTTTCCGAGAGAAACCAATTCAGGATACCCGACTACTTCAGGTTAGACCTCTCTTTCACATTTGACCGTGATATCCTGAAAGCACAAATCAGAAATCGCTTGAAAGACAGAAGATATACCGGTACACTTACCATTGGTGTTTACAACATTCTGGCTCGTAAAAACGCCTTCTCTGTCTTCTTTAAAAGACCCGATGATTTTGGGGTACTGCCACGACCGCACAGGCTCACTGTGCTGGGTGCCGCGTTCCCAACCATTACCTACAACTTCAAGTTCTGATAACCCTTGAAGCGCCTGTTAACCATATGGTTATGTATTGCCGCTTTGCTTACTGGCTGTACTGAGGTGATTGATCTCAATACCGGTCTGGGTGCATCTCAGTTGCTGGTATTTGGGCGTATTACCTCTGGGCTTCAAGGCAATACTATTGAGATTGCCCGTACCTCACCCGCGAGTGGTAGGCAAAACCCTATCAGTAATGCCGCTGTCTTTGTTGTATCTGCTAGCGGTGAAAGGGAGCAATACCTGCGGGTTGCACCGGGGAAATATCAATTGTTTAATGAAACCCTGACGGGGCGACCTGGTGAGACTTACCACCTGGAAGTTACACTGGCTGATGGCAGCCAATACCGCTCTTTGCCGGCTACTATGCCCGAAAAAGCAGCACAGGACGTTCTCGATTTTGAGGCTAAAAGTGTTGAGATAAGACTGGAAAACAACCAGGGGACCATTCGAAGAAACACAGTAGAATTTTTCATGACCACCCAAATTCTGCGCCCCGAACGTGATAATTTCATTCGTTGGAATCTGGTTGAAACCTACCTCTTTCCCGAAAGATTCAAGATGGTCTTTATACCAGATCCACCACCTCAGTGGTGCTACATTACTTATGAACTGGAAGAGCAAAAAGTGTTTCTCTACGATGGACGCAAACTTAAAACGCCTGAAGTTGCCCGTAGACTTATGACCTCTCGTTTGGCCGATAAGTCGTTCGTTTCTGAGTACTATTTGCAGGCGGTGCAGTCTTCTCTGACTGCCGATGCTTTTAGGTTTTGGGACGAGCTGAATGAAGTGACGAATAGCCAGGGCTCTATTTTTGACAGACCCATGGGGCCTGTTGAGAGTAACCTTTATAATGTCAACGATCCGGATGAGAAGGTGTTGGGCTATTTCGAAGTATCCAAAGTAGATACCACCCGCATTCTGGTTAGAAAAGAAGATACGCCATTCGATATCCGCCTTCCTTGCCCACTTGTAGGGTTTGTAGGAGATGAGTGTTTCGATTGTCTGATTTTGGAAAATAGTGTAAAAGTAAAACCCTTTTGGGTGGATTGATGATTGGAATGAGGAAGATGAAAAGCACATATCAGTCCATATTGGTCATGGGTTTACTGGCTGTTATGGTGGCTTGCGCTGAGGTGATCGACCTGGGTACTGAAGACAATGCAGGAGGGCAGATAGTCATCTTCGGCCGCATTACCAATGGCACACAGGGTAATGAGCTCACCATTAGTCGAACTGGCTTTTTGGGACAGGAACCCATTCCTGTTTCCGGGGCTATCGTCACTTTACACGATAGTCAAGGCGTTGTGGGCAATTACCAGAGCGATAATGAGGGTAACTATACCTTGACTTCGAGCGCCCCCGTAGCCCGGCCAGGCGAACCTTACTTTGTGCGGGTAGAATTTGCAGGAGGAGGCGCCTACCAGTCGAAACCAGAGGTAATGCCAACCATATCGGCAAAGGACTCACTGTATTTTGAAGTTCAGGAAATAGAAGAAACCAGCGACCAGGGCATCACTTCTACCCGTTTTGTAGTGAGCGTGCTATCAAATACTGAAATTTTTGATCCGCGCCCAGATCTTTTCATCAAATGGGACCTGGAAGAGGTGTATACTTTTGAACAAGCCGTTTTGCCCATGCATAATTTTCCGTTTTACACGCGCAATATCTGCTACATGACCAATGAGCTGGAGCAACAGCGAGTGCAACTTTACGATGGGAGTGAATTAAGGGCTACAAGTATCAACGGTATTACCCAGACCGACCGATCAATTGACGAATCTTTTAGAAGCGTGCATTATTTTAATATGGTGCAACAAAGCATTACCAAAGAAGCCCATCTGTTCTGGTCGGGCCTCGATCAAAATATCAACAGAGTAGGCTCCATCTTCGATCAGCCCCCAGGTAGACTGTCTACCAACCTTTACAATGTAGACGATCCCACCCAAGAGGCGTTAGGTTACTTTGTGGTGTCGGCAGCCGATACTACGCGATTAAAAGTCACCAATAGTCAATTGGGTCAGTTTTTTCCAGAACCTTGCCCTAAGAACCCGGAAGTAGACTTTGCCCCCTTTATGGCCTTTTGGTTCATAGAGCGATATTATGAGCCCGAATGCCTCAATTGCCTGACGTTGCGTAATAGTAGCCTCTCCAGGCCGAGCTATTTTGATTAATGAGTGAAACTAAAAACCATAGCACCACTTCCCGTTGGGCGAGCATCATGTCGTTCTTGCTACTGTTCGGCTGTAGTCAGGTCATCGACCTGGATGTAGACCAGGCGGGTGGCACAGTTGTGATCTACGGACGGATTACAGATGGTACTATGGGCAATGTAATTTACGTGTCCAGAACGACTGACCGGGGAGGGCAGCCAGAGTTTCTCTCAGGCGCAGTGGTTAAAGTGGTAAGTGAGGATGGCGATGAAATTGAATTTGTAGAGGGCTTTCTCGAAACGGGTATTTATCGAATGATGGGCAATGAGCCATTCGCGCAAGTGGGCAAGTCTTATCATATGGAAGTGGAAGTGCTGGGAAGACAATACTTTACCAGCCCGCAGGAGATGTTACCGGTTTTGGGAAAAGACACCATTACGTGGGAATTGGTGAAGGAAGAAGACATTAGCGAAACGGGTACCAGTGTGGTGCGTGATGTAGTGAAAATTTATGGTGAGACCAGCTTCAGAGAGTTGCCCGAAGAGTTTTATGTGCGCTGGGGGGTGGAAGAAACTTACACCATCCTGGGCATGGTGTTGCCTCGCAGCTGGTTTCCGCGCTACACTCCCCAGCAATGTTATGTCAACAATAACCTGAGTGAACAAGAGGCCTTCTTGCTCAATGGTACAGAGTTGAGAAGGATGGAGCTGGGCAAGCGCCTGTTTGCTACCCGGCCCATAGACCGCAGTTTTGCCGTAAAGCATTATTTCAACATCATTCAGTCTGCCATCAACAAAGAAACTCACGAATATTGGTCAAGGGTCAATAGCCTTACCACTAGAGATGGGTCTATTTTTGATACACCCCCTGCACCCGTTCCGGGCAATATTCAAAGTGAAGACCCAGACGAGCAAGTGTTCGGCTTCTTTGAAGTAGCGGATGTAGACACGGCCAGAATGTTTATGACCAACAACGACATCAGGGTATTTTGGGACGACCCCTGTGAACGCAATGGTGAAGAATGGCTACCACTTTTTACGGTACCCATCGAATGTATCCTTTGTTTGATAGACGAGAAGATTGTGGAAGAAACCTGCATTTTCTGTAGTAAGTTGCCCAATAGCTCCCTCACCAGACCCGTTTATTTCTAATAGCGCCATGAACAAACAAAAGCTTACGACTTACCTATTACTCGTGCTCCTGGCAGTATTCCCTTTTGCCTGCTCTGAACCTATAGAACTGCGGACAGATGTGGAAGGTGGGCAGCTGATCATTTTCGGCCGCATTACCAATGGCACTTTTGGCAACTTCGTCAATGTTTCAAGGTCCGGTTTGGCAGGAGAAGAACCGCTGCCACAGTCAGGGGCTTTGGTTAGGGTAGTAAACAGTCGGGGTGAGAGCTTACAATTGCGCGAAAATGAGCCGGGTAATTACGAGATTCCAGATGGTGGCTCCTTTGGAGAAGTGGGAGTTTCTTATGAATTGGAAGTGAGTGTGGGCGGTAAAACGTACACCACCAGTGCTCAGGAATTACCAGAAAACATTGGTAGAGAAACCATGTCCTGGGAGCTGCGCGAGGTGGAAACCATTAGCAGTGCGGGAATAGCACTTACAGATAATGTGGCCTCCATTTCTTCCAGAACAGACTTTGACGAACTCCCCGATGAGTTTTACCTACGTTGGGACATCGAGGAGGCCTACACTTATATTGGCACATTTTTGCCCCTTGGTCACTTCCCACTCTCGGGCGGGGCCATTCAATGCTATGTGGAAAACGACCTGAACGAACAGCGTGTATTCTTGCACAACGGCAAAGAAAATCGTGCCCCTGCAATTCCCAGTCGGGTATATGTAGACCGTACGGTAGATAAAAGTTTCCAAACCCTTCACTATTTCAACCTGATCCGGTCTACCATCAATAAGGAAACCTATGACTATTGGTCTAAACTAGACCTGATAGTAAACCGGCAAGGTTCAATCTTTGATGTGCCCCCGGCACCCTTGCCAGGAAATATTCAGACCGAAGACGATGAGGTGGTACTGGGCTTTTTTGAGGTAGTATATGCAGATACCACGCGCTTGCCCCTGACAAGGCGTGATGTGCCGGTAACTATATATGATGAGTGTGTGAAAAGAGGAGAAGAGTTCCAGCAGTTATTTACCGTGCCTCGCGATTGCCGACAGTGCCTGGCGGATGAAGGCATTGTTGCAGAATCTTGTCTGTATTGTGGTATTTTGCCCGGCAGTGGTTATGTCCGTCCCAGTTATTTCTAACTGATTAATCTCTGGAAAACCATAACCCCCAAATTAATTTATCAAAATCTTGCCTACTTTTCCCGTACTCACCACAATGTATATGACCCGTAGGGTCAATTGGTAATTAAAGAAGGTGCTGTAGAATCACAATACCTCAGCTGCAATGTGCTTTTGGGGAGTTCATAAACCTCCTTCAGTCACCTTTAAGTCCGTATCTTTTGCCTATCAGGCTGATTTACAGTAATTTATATCGGATAATAAATGACCAATATACTTTAAAATGAAATAAAAAGATATTTAATTTTGATATTAATATTTGTTTGTTTGCTTTATTTTGAAAAGATAGTTTTATAATCTCTTCAAAAAGTCAAATAATTGAGGCTTTTTGATTATTTTAACAATCATGATAATCTAATTATCAATTAGGTGATGTGAAGCCGAACTATGACACTCATTTCACGCCAATACCGTTCTCAGGTTCATGATCATTAATGACCGCATATCTCAGCTTATAGAAGCATTGGGATACAACGAAAATGCTTTTGCCAAAACGATCTCGGTATCTGCATCGGTGGTCTTTAATATGGTAAATCCAAAGGGTAGAAGAAGTTATCCTAGTGGGCCAGTTTTGGAGAAAATACTTTCTCTGGAAAAAGATGGTAATAGAGTATCGGCCAATTGGCTGATTAGGGGTGAAGGAGAGATGTTCGAAACTACAGAGAGCGATAGAAGTGTCGATACAACTGAAATAGAAAAAAGCATCGATCTTTTAAGTCTGGCTGTTGAAAAGCTGCGCAAAGACCTGGAAAGATTAAATAACAAGTAGAGAAAGATGAATAGAATCAAAGAGGTTTTGATGGATCAAGGCAGAACACAAGCCTGGTTAGCTAACCGTATTGGTAAGAGCTATGTAGTAACTACCAATTATGTGAACAATAAAACGCAGCCAAGTATTCCAGTTTTGTATCAAATTGCCGAGGTTTTGGGGGTAGATGTTTGCTCATTGCTGAATTGCAGAAGGAGATAATCTGTTAAACCCGGAAGATCCGTTATTTTATATTAATTTTACCTCATCGAAAATTTTTACTCATGAGGAAATTATGGTCATTGATACTGCTTGTAAGCATAGTTGCATGCAACAGTACACCCAAAGAAAAATCTGAAGCAAGTGCTGAATTAGTAGGAAATTATGGCGACACCATAGATTCTGAAGGTGCTATTTCTACAAATGAGATGGTTCAGATGCTTAATGCATCAGATTCTGTAGCCGTAAAAGTAGAAGGAGAGATTCTAGCCACTTGTGCCAAGAAAGGCTGCTGGATGAACCTGCAATTAGCAGATGGCAAAGAGATGCGCGTTACCTTTAAAGATTATGCCTTTTTTGTTCCCAAGGAAGGAATGGAAGGAAACAGGGCTGTGATCAAAGGAATAGCGAAACGAAGCTTTACCGATGTGGCCACTTTGAAGCATTTTGCTGAAGATGCTGGAAAGCCACAGGCTGAGATTGATGGAATTACCGAAGCTCAGGAAGAATTGACATTCGAGGCAGAAGGTGTAATCATCTATGCCGATCCGGAAACGGAGTGATCTGTGTAAAAGAACAAAATAAAAGGGCCGCAATTGCGGCCCTTTTATTTTTGCTTTAGGTGTAAAAAATTTCCGAATGGGTCTTTGAATATTAGCGCTTCAGTCCATGTGCTAGCGGTGGCTTTAATGCCTTTAGCATCCAAGCCCTGGCGTGTTTCTTCCAGGTTGTTGCAACTGAAGACCAGTTGAAGGTCATTCTCTATGCCGTAAGCAGATTCTTTTTTGACTAGCCCCTTTTTCTCATGTAGCATAAAAGCGAAGCTACCGCTGTCATGCTTAAGTGGCAAAGCAGCAGGCAGGTAGTCGAGAGACCATGCCTCAAACCCCAGCTTCTGAATGTAAAAAGCCCTAGCTCCTTCCATGTCGGCCGATGTTATGCCCAGGTTGTAAATCCTAAAACCTTCAAAAGGTGCCACCTCTCGGGTTTGCACCTCCATAAGGCTCAATAAATTTCCGGCAGGGTCGTAAAGTGGTATGGAGACACCAACTCCATTGCGCTGCAATTGGGTTTCTTCAAAATGGATGCCCGCCTTTCTCAATTGGTCAATTGCGGGTAATAATTGTGTTACTTGAATGGTAAGGGCCGTGCGCGCGTCCCGGTGGTAATTCCATGTCTTCTGTTTTTTTGACAGTCTCAGGTACAAGTTCAAGCCCCCATTTGTCAGTGTTAGAGCTCTTTCTTCTGAGCTTTGATCCTTAAGCTGAAAACCCAGGATGTCGACATAAAAGTCTCTGGCAGTTTCCAGGTCGTCTACCCAAATCATCACACCTTCTAGTTCAAGGCCTGACCCCATGGTTAAATCCGCAACCAGAGGGTTGAACAAATTCAAGAATAAACCTGCCAGAAACAGCGATCTCAAGGTTTCACCCGTTTCATATGAAAGTATTCAGTCTCTACTTTATCACCCCTCTTCATTCTTAGGGCTATTTCCATCTCGTTTTTCGACTTCAGCTCAAAGCTGAGGCCTTTAAAACTGAGCTTGTTGGCTGTGGCTTCTATCAACTCAAAATGTACAAAGTCAGCTTTTTCTTCCCAGGCTTTCATGTCTGGCTCAAAGTGTTTGAGCTTCATGCCTGTTTCGTCCAGGGTAATAAACTCGTAGAAGACTACTTTCCCATCCTGAATGTTGCGGTACATGCCCATCATTATGCCATCGGCAGGCAGGCTCCAAACTTCATCAGATACACCACCGAAGCCATCGCCCGTCCAATGGCCGGCTAGCCAGGTATAGTTGTTAATGTCAAATTCAATGGGTGCATCACTGTCATGGTCGGCCATGGCCACCAGTGTGCTTACTGCGGCTACCAGGCCAGCAATCATCAGGGTTAGTTTATACTTTTTCATAATTGGTTTTTTCAGCTTATCGGTTCATATAGGGCTTCAACTCAATGGTACCCCCGTATTTTATGTGCGGGTTGTCGCGCACTACAGCCAGTGCCTGATCTTCAGTGTTGGCCTGAATAATGAAGTAGCCTGTTACACGAGAATCGGCCTCAGAGCCTATGGTTTTTGTGCCCGCAGCACTCACTTCCCAGGCGTTGTCTTTCAATTCCTGTCCGGTTATTTGCACGCCTTTTTCAAACAAGCCCTCCATCCAGGCGGCATATTCCTGAAACATTTCCATGGGATCGCCCGGTTTGAATTTAGCATCTTCTTTCAAGATCATCATATAACCATAGAGTGGATCTATCTCTATGCTGGCCGAAGTTTGACGGCCCATATAGTTACCGGCAAAAAAGAGGGCTACTGAAGCCGCAATGCCTACCGCGTATTTCAAATATTGATTCATTGATTTAGTCTTTTTAACAAGTCCTTCGTTTTGCAATGCCGCAACCACTCTATCTTCCAGTGCTGTGGGAGGGGCTTGGCTATAGGTCAGCTTTTCAAAAGCGGCCTTTTCTTCCGGAGTCAGATCATCTTGTACTGTCATGGCTGTTTTTGAGAGGTTAAATGCTGCCTCAGGGCCTTGCGGGCCTGAAAAAGCTGGCTTTTACTTGTGCCTTCACTAACGCCCAGAAGGGCCGCTATCTCCTTGTGTTGATAGCCTTCAATGTCGTGAAGTATGATCACCTTCCGGTAGCCAATGGCTATACTGGAAAGTGCTTGCTCCAGGTCGTAGCCTGTAGCCGGAGATACCTGGCGAACTTCAGTCATCTCCACTTGGGAGACTGCTTTTTTTTTCGCCATTTCCTTTCTTATTTCATCGCGGTTCAGGTTGATGAGTATACCAGTAAGCCATGTTTTTAGAGTAGACTTCCAGGCGAAACCCTCCAGCTTTCGCACCGCGAGTATCCACATTTGCTGTACCAATTCTTCGGCCTCAAAGGCATCAAAGCTGGTAAGGCGCAGGGCCATCTGGTACAGATGTGGCGTTTTGTCTTGGTATAGCTTTCTGAAGGCGCTCTCGCTCCTTGTATTCAAAAAGTCATTTACCAGTTTCCGATCGCTTAGCATGCTTGCGTTTTCCATTGAGTGGGTTGGGAAAACAAAAAGGTTGTATCCGTCTGAAAAAAATACGAAAAATAATTCCGAATAAGGGCTAGAAGCGGAAGCGCAGGGTAAGGTTGGGGCTGAAACCCAATAAGATCTGATCTATGGTGATGCGGTCAGGAGATACAGTAGGGTTAGTTTCATCACCATCAATGGCGAAGGTTCTCCTGCCAACATTTCTGATGTTGAAGACATTCATCAGTGAGAGGCCAATTTCACCAGCCCACTTCTTGCCTTTGGTGCTGCCAAACTTATACCAGGCCGAAGCGTCTACCCGATGGTAATCTGGTTGCCGGGCGCTATTAAGGTCTAGGAGAATTAAAGCATAATAAGGGGCTTCATCAGGGTCTTCAGGCTGAATCAATTCTGGATCATCCAGAGTAGGAGTATAGGGTAAGCCTGTCTTGTAGGTATAGCCAAGTGAAAACTCCATCAAACCAGCGGTATAGCTTGCCGATGCCTGAAGTTGATGCCGAATGTTGAAAGAAGAGGGGAAAGGGCTGGGCTGCAATTCGGGGTTGTCAAAGCTCAATTGAGAGTCTTGAAAGTTGTAGCTGGCCCAAAGTCTGAAATCTTTCCACTTTTTCATGATGGTAAGGTCCACTCCCAGAATTTCGTCAGTCCCCTGGTCCAAACCACTTGTTTCTGTAAAATCAAAGCCCATATTTCTGGCCAGTATGCCGTCTACCGTTTTGGTGTAGAAGTCAAAATCAATCAACCAGTTATCTTTGGTAAATAGAAAACCCAGTGAAGTTTGCCATGCCGATACAATGGGGATGCCCTCATCATCGTCTGCCATGATCCAATGTTGCTCTACCGTATTGCTAAAGCTAAATTCTCCGTCTTGAACTGCTGTGAGGTACTGGTTGTAATTACCCGTGGCCACCTTGAGTACGAGCATGTCTGTGAGGTCATAGTTAACGCGCAGTTGGGCATCGGTCACCAAATCCTGTGAAGGCCCATAGTGGTTGAAACGCAAGGCTCCTATCAATTCCAGTTTGTCGGTTGGGTCCCAAAGAAGTTCGCCAAAAACAGCATTGATCAGGCCTTCAGTAGAGGTGGTGGATTGTTCATCTTCTTCGAAAAAACTTTCGTCCTGAATAGCAATGTCTGCCGACAATGCATTGAGCTGGTAGCCAAAGTTCAAAAAGTGTTTATCACTTATTTTCCAGGCAAAAGATGTCCTCAGTTCCAGGTTATTGACATTGTTGATGATGGCATCTCTTTCGCTGAACTCGTCTTCCTCTTCCTCTTCTTCCTCTTCTTCTTCAGTTTCATACTCTATGGTAAGACCGTAATCAAGGTCATAACTGGCTACACTCAGGCTCACTTCCGAACTCAGGTTGTCGTTCATGCGGTAGTTCCAGGTAAGGTTGGCACCCAGGTTGGTCACATTGTGGTTTTGAAACCAGGTCTCATCACCAAAGTCAAAATCAAACTCAGAATCGTAGTTCATAGCACTGCCAGAGTACAGTGCGCTCATTCGCCAGGTGCTTCTGTTACTGGGCTCATACAGCCATTGAAAATTGATATCACCAAAGTTGATGCTGCTGTTGTAGCGAAAGTTGGGGTTGATGGAGGTTTGAATGTCTTGTGTAATGCTGCCTTCAAATACTTTGTCGCTAAAGGCATTGAAAGTGGGGGTGGCCCAGAGGTCATTATAAGACCTGCGGGCGGCAATCATGATGGCACCGTAATCTTTCTTGAAAGGCAATTGTGCATATGCATCCAGGTGGGTCATGTTCAGGCTCACCTCAAAGTCCCTTTCTCCATTGTTTACTGTGCGGGAGTTCATCTTCATCAGCCCGGAAGAGGCACCACCATATTTGACCGGTACATAGTTTTTGTAAATGTCTACCTCCCCAATTGAAGAGGGAATAAAGCTGCTGATGTTGCCAAAATAATGTCCCGACTGGTACATGGGTATGTTGTTCCAGTACACGAAAGTATTGTCTTTGGCACTGCCGCGTACATTCAGGCCAGAGGCTGTTTCATCATTAGAATTGATGCCTGAAATAATCTGCGCACTCAGCATTACATCACGTTCCGATAGGCCTGGGAGCACTTCCATTTCCTGTGGGCGAATTTTAAAACTGCTCGCCTTTTCATCAGAAGAAATACCACTGTTAACATACTCTTTGATCACAATGCGCTTGAGGGTCTGCGTCTCTGGCTGTAGGGTGATTTTCACTTCTTCACCCGACTCATAAGAGTTCAGATCCAGCTCCTGGCTATCATATCCCAGAAATGAAAACTCCATTTTGGCGTCTATAGGCTGATCTATGAAAAGCCTGAATTTACCATCCTGGTCGGCCACACCGCCCAGGTAAGTGTCTTTGAGCCGGGCAGTAGCAAAAGGTAGCGTTTGGCCGGTTTCACCATCAAACACCTGTGCCCTGAGATAAACAGATTCCGGTGTTTTTACAGAGATAAACTTTTCTTCGAATAGCTCATACACCAGTTTGTGGGGTTTGAGTACTTGAGCCAGGAAGATATTGATTTCAACAGAGTCGGCCTGAATGCTTACTTTTTTGCCTTTGATCTGGCCTGGAGAAAAAGCGAAATAGACATCATAATTCTTCTCCAGGTCTTTGAAGATCTGGCTTAAGGGTTTGTCAGCTGCCTCGTAACTAACAAAAACCTCCTGGGATTGGAGTTGAGTGGCCAGTCCCAGGAGTAAGCAAATTGCTAATACATTTTTTGTCATTGGTCGATGCTCAATACCTTCAAAGTATTGTTCTCGGGGTCGTATTCGAAATCCAGGTAATTCTCGTTGACGCTCATCACATATTCCACGGCTGCACTAACATTACTGTGGAAAATGGCGCCTTTAAATTCAAGCGTATCTGGGTAAGTTTCTTCCAATATTTCGATACCGAAGATATTGCTCAGCTCTTGTATGGCTTCTGAAAGCGGTACAGCTTCTTCGAATAAGGTGATGCCATTCATCCAGTCAGGCTCTTCTTCACGTTCGTGCTTCCACGATTTGGTTACTGCACCCCGTTCTACTCTTACTCCGTCTCCCGGCAGCAAGTCCGTATTGGCATTGGTGCTGGAAACGTTCACTTTACCAGTGTAGCATTCCACCTCCAGTTTTTCGCCTCTTGTGCGCACATTAAAGCTGGTGCCCAATACCGTCACTGCACCAAAATCTGTATTCACTACAAAGCTGCTGCCTTTCATTACCTGGAAGAAGGCTTCTCCTTCCAGTGTAAGTTCGCGCTGTTCTTCCCAGGTGTTTTCATTAAAACTCAAAGTAGAAGCTGCGTTCATCTTCACCTCCGAACCATCAGGCAAAACCACAATCTCTTGTTGGCCAGGTGCCGTAGTAACGATGGTCAGGGGCGATCTTAGTATGAAATAGGCCACTACCACCAGGGCGGTAACACTGGCGGCCACTGCATAGCGGAAGACCGGTTGCATCCATATGGTCTTCGTCTCTTTTTGCTCAGAAGCCCCATGGATTTTATTCTTCAACTTCGATAACTCCCCGTGTACGTCATAAGCCGGGGCCGACAATTGATCTGCTGCCTGAATCATTCGGGCATACTCTTTCCCCTCGGCTGAGTTCTCAAACTCTGCCTTTTCCTCGGGGCTTAGCTCATCGCTTAGCCACCGGGCAAGGAAATCTTCATGTTCTTCCCACTGACTCATTTTTCACAATTTATCAACCCTAAATACGTTAAGACCAAACTCACCCTACCCCCCTCTTCTAAATTTTTTTACAAACTTTTCTGAGCTTGACCAGGGCCTTGTGCATTCGCTTCTCAACGGCTTTAACGCTCACTTCCAGCATCTCGGCTATTTCCACATAGGTCTTTTTTTCTATGCGGTTTAGTAAAAACACCTCTCTCTGTCCATCAGGTAATTGCTCAATGGCATTCATGATGGTAGCCTCAAATTCATTGTACTCCATGGCATATTCAGGACTTTCATTGTCTTGCCTGGTAGTCTGAAGGTTGAGGTGCTTCTGTCTTACCTTGTCTTTGTCTAATAATTTCAGAAACTGGTTCTGGGCTACTTTAAATAAATAAGCCTTGGCCAGTGCCGGTGTCACTTTCTTACAGTTTTGCCACATTACAAAGAAAGCCTCCTGTACCATGTCATCTGCCCGTTCCTGGTCTCGGAACTTGAAAAGCAGAAAATTTCTCAAGGCTGGGGCCAAAGAGACAAAGAGTCTTTCATAGACTGACTCCTTACATACGTCTTGTTCTTCGGAAGTGATCAATGGATTGATGTAATCAAGTCCTAAAAATACAATTTCTTCACAAGTCCGCAACCACTATTCGCCATTGGCTTAAAGAGTCTATGGTAATGATCTAATTATGATGGATTAGAGAAAATCTGATTGAGGGGGTAGGGTGTTTAGGTGCTTTGCAGGTTATCATTTCGAGAGCTGCGAACAGCACATCTGTTCTAGTAAAAACTCTCTCATGTAGCAATTATTTTGGTTGGTGTAAAAGGCCCGGAAACACGTTCTGGGCCTTTTCTTTTTTATGTGTTATTGATTGATATACAGTGAGTTAAAAATAATATATGAAAGGGGTGGGGTAAATATGCGTCACTCGGTTTTAAGGTCAAACTCCAGAGAAATGAACCAACGGAATAAACAAGTAAGAACGGTGGCCTACCTCATGATCTTTGCCTCTCTGGCATGGGTGGGGCTGAGGCTATGGGCCAACGAGGTTGAGGTGAATGACTGGACCCCCGGCCACAAATATCAGGTAGAATATCAATTTGCCTTAGAGGCAGATGGTCCTTATTGGGTAGAAAGTTTTCTGCCCATTACCAACCAGCGCCAAAAAGTAGAGTTCATGGAAAGTGCTTCTACTGCCACTGGCCTCATGTCGCTTGAAGGTGATAACAAGCAGATTCGCTGGGAAGGAAATAACAACGGACAAAGCCTCATCAACTATAAATTCGAATTTACAGGCAAACCCATTCAATACTATATAGACAGTGCGGTCACTTACGAACCCGTGCTCGATCCTGCTTTTACACAAAGCCTGAAGGCGACCGAGTTGGTACAGGCCAATCATAAAAAGATTGTGAACCTGGCCAACCGCCTGACTGCTGGGCATGAAACAATGGTCAGCCGGCTGGGGGTTCTGTTTGGCTTTGTGAACGACATGCCATCCATTGCCACTACTGAAGTGACGGATGCGCTGATGGCGCTAGAACAGTTTGAGGCTTCTTGCAATGGAAAGAGTCGCCTGTTGGCCGCGCTTTATCGTAGCCAGGGCATACCTGCCCGTCTGGTGGGTGGGCTCATTCTGGAAGACACGAAGAAGAAGACCTCTCACCTGTGGGTAGAAGCTTATGTAGAAGGAGAATGGATTCCTATGGATGCCTTGAACGGACACTTTGCCAGCTTGCCTGAGTACTATCTGGAGCTGTATCGTGGCGATCAGTTTTTGATTACACGGAAGGCAGGCATGGAATTCGACTACCTGTACGACATTAAAAAGGAGCGGGTGAACCATTACCCAAAGCTTGCCTTGCTGGACTTATGGACGGTGATGGATGAGACCAACATACCCACCAACCTGTTGCAAATGCTCATGCTGCTGCCTTTAGGTGCTTTCCTGGTGGCATTGTTCAAAAATGTAGTGGGTATCAAAACCTTTGGCGTGTTTCTACCAGTTCTGGTGGCCCTGTCGCTTATTCAAACCGGAATGGTTTCGGGACTGGTACTCTTTTCATCCATCGTGTTTGTGGTGGCATTGATTAGCCTGCCGCTTGAAAAATGGGGCATTCAGTATACCTCTAAAATTGCTTTGATGCTCATTGCGGTGGTCATCACTTCACTGGTAGGCATCAGGCTCTTGCAAACCACACAATGGTTAAGCGCATCGGCACCGCTGTTTTTCCCCATCATTATTCTCACCATCATCTCTGAGCGCTTTGCCAAGAAGGTGGAAGAAGATGGCGTGAAAGAAGCCCTGGGACTTTATGCACAAACACTGATCGTGACGCTGTTCATCTACTTTGTGCTGTCGTCAACGCTCATTCAGCGGGTGGCCATCACCTTTCCTGAAACCATCATTGCCCTGGCCGGACTCAATCTGCTATTGGGCAAGTGGATAGGCCTGCGCCTGACGGAGTACCACAGATTTCATAAAGTTTTAAATGCCTGAGCCATGCTGAGAAAGATGATTGAAAACATAAAAGCCATCAATGCCCGAGTAATGGGCATGAATGAGCGCAACATTGGCATGATTTACCCTAACAACTCAAGGGTCAATTATAAATATGCCGATGACAAGTACCTGGCCAAATCCATCATGGAAAGCAAGGGAGTAAAATGCCCAAAGACCTATGGTGTGGTAGAAAAGATAGGCGAGATTGAAGAGGTGTGGCACATGGTAAGCGAGTGGAATGCCCTGGTGGTAAAACCTGCTAAAGGAGCTGGAGGCAAAGGTATTTTAGTACTAAGCAAAAAGGAAGGACAGTGGGTGAGTGGTGGCAAAGCCATTAGCGAAAGCAAGATTTTCTCTCACATTGCCAACATCATCTTCGGGGTTTTCTCTTTCGGTGACGATGACCGAGCCCTCATTGAAGAATATGTGAGGCCACATGAATTCTTTGCTCAAATCTACGATGCGGGTGTGCCCGACTTCAGGGTCATTCTGCTGAAAAGCGTGCCTCTGATGGGTATGCTCAGAATGCCAACGGCCAGGTCGGGGGGCAAAGCCAATCTGCATCAGGGCGGACTGGGCATTGGCATCGACATGGAGACTGGTAAGCTCAAAAGAGCCTATGATGGTAAAAAACACATGGATGTGCACCCTGATAGTGGAAGTGTCATCCTGGGTAGGGCCATTCCTTACTGGGACGACCTAATGGAGCTTTCTGTCAAGACCGCCAAAGAATTCCCCCTCGATTACCTCGGTGTCGACCTGGTAATCGACAAGGCCAAAGGCCCTATGATCATGGAAGTGAATGTAAGACCCGGCTTGGGCATTCAACTGGCCAATCAGCAGGGTATGAACGAAGTATTGTCAACATTAAATATCAACTAGAATGGAATATAAAAGATCAAAAGCCCTCTACCTGGGCATACTGGCAGGTATAGCCATACTGGCGGGAATAGCGCACCAAAAACCATCCAATAAGATGATCTCTGTACAGGTAACAGAACAGCACTCAAACACCTCAGTTTGGGTAGCCGAAGCAAATCAATCGACCAACCAAGACATTACAAATCATGAAGAAGCTAAGCCTGATAGTGGCCTTATTATTGACTAGCCTTACGGCTACTGCCCAGTGGACTGGTAAATACAAGGCCGGTCTTGAAGGTGGATATGAATGGAATATTTTCCTGAACCCAACAGTGGTTCAAACAGGTGAAGATATACTCAGAAGGAATGACCTTTGGATCAACGCTTATTATGCGGGAGCCTTTGTGAGCGCTGATTTTAAAAAGGAGATCAAGAATGGCCGAATGAAGTGGGGAACGCATCTTTCAGGTGCCAATTACACTTCTACTGCCAATGCCAACCGTCATTCTTTCAGGCTGTATGGCTCTTATCGCAAGAAGTATGCACCTCGCAAGTACTTTGAGTTTGCCCCTGAGCTTTATAGGATCAAGCGTGCGGGTGTAAATGACAATGATGCCATCTTAACCACCCCCTTTTCTTACACCCGATTTACCCTGCCTTTCAAGCTCGATTTCTATAAAGGAAACCGCGCTTGGGTAAAAACGAGGGCTGGCTATACTTACAAGGCATACGACAAAATTCCTTTTGAAGAAATCAACAACAAGTCCATTCGCTACCATGCAGGCTTTGTTGGTGTCAGTGTGAGCAAAAAGTGGGTTGACAATCAGGTAGAGCGCAAGCTTACTTTTTCGAGCGACATTGAATTGCGCTTTTACAAAGACCTGGAGCAGTTTCTGGACGAAGAAGAACCTGATGAGCCAGGTGAAACGGAAGAGGAGTCAAGGTTTTGGACCTATATCACTAATGACCTGGTCTATGATATCAAGCCAGCCAACAAGCCCTGGGAGTTAAGCCTTGGCCTCTATACTACCATCAGGCTCGATAGGGAAGAAGAAAATGGCTATCTCGAATTTGCCCCAGGCATAGATGGTACCTGGCAAATGGCCAAAATGAGGCTAAAAGGTAGCTTGCGATATGTGAACAGAAACTACCCAGGTCGTGAAGTAGGAGATACGGAAGAGCCATTGAGGTACCAGTTTTTACGCGGTAGCATAGAAGCACAAGTACCGGTGAGAGATAACCTGGATTTCTTTGTGCGTGGCAATATGGTCAATAGAAAATCGAGTAATACAGCCTTGGGCAGAGGCTTCAGGGGTTATTTCAACTCGCGCTTTGAGACGGGGCTAGTGCTGAGGTTCTGAAATAAAAATATTTATTCTGGTTGGTTAGAAAAGGCTAAGAATGGAAGCATTCGAAGCCTTTTCTGTTTTTTAGCTCATCCTGATGTTCTTTCTCTGAGAGGCTAGCGCAACCTTTTGCCCTAAAATCCCATCTTTTACATAAGGATGTAACGATCTTGCGAAACGCAAGTCTTACAACCAGACGTCTAAAACTTAATACAATGAAAACTCAAATCAATTCCCAACGAAGGGCCGGTATGGTCATGGCCCTGCTTAGCATCATTTCTTTTTCTGCCTGGTCGCAAACCACAGTGAGTGCTGCCGATATCATGAAAGACATGAAAAATGGCAAAGACATCACTTATGAAAATGTGACTATTACTGGTGTTCTCGATTTCACCTACATGGAAGAAAAGGAAGAAGACCTTCCTGTACGCAGAAGGTGGTGGAGAAGCGGAGGAAGTAATGTGGTGAACGAAGTCATCGAAAGCCGCATCAGTTTTGTGAATGTGACTTTTGATGATGATGTAATCGCCTATTTTCACAATGACCGCACAGAATACACTTTCACGGCCGACTTTGAGAATGATGTAGTTTTCAAGAACTGCACTTTCAAGAGAGATGCCATGTTTAAATATTCTCAATTCGAACGAGATGCCAGTTATGAGGGCTCCACATTCAGTAGGGAGACCACCTTCAAATATGCTGAATTTGAAGAGAAAGCGCTCTTTGCCGAAACCAAATTCGAGGAAGATGCCATCTTTAAGTACACCAAGTTTCGCGATGGTGTGAGCTTTGAGCAGGCTCGATTTGAGCGCTCACTGGATATGAAATACACAAAAGTAAGAGGCGACTTTGATGTGAAAGGTCTATATGTGCGTTGGGACATCGACACCAAGTACACAGACATCAACGGCCGCGGATTCTCAAAATATATGTTAGACAACTAAACTACCTGTGAATTTATTTTCAGGTAGGGGGCTGGCATTTGCTGGCCCCTATTTTTTTGTTTCCCTTTCTGGTAAGGGTGGTTTAATAGACCGAGATTCACCGAGAACGCATATGCTTGTTGGTGAAGAACACCAACAAGGGAGAATATGCCGCCATGCTGTCCCGATAGCTATCGGGATCGTTTCAGCACCTGTATCTGGTAAACACCTGGGGAAAAGGCCTATCTACTATTTTTAATAAACTGCTTGGCCAGCATACTCAGCTGCTTTTTGGCTGGAATAAACAGGCCTATGAACTTATAAAGCTTGGGCATAAAGCCGGGAATGACAACCAGTTTGCCCTGGTACATCTTGTCAATGACCAATGCTGCCACCTGCTCAGGAGTACGGCTGGTAAGTTTGGCCATCCGACCCAATTCCTTTTCTCTTTGGATTACATCTGGGTTGGTAGGCACTGAGGCCGGGCAAAGCACCGTAATGCTCACCGAACTGTCTTCCAACTCTTTGTTGAGCGAGCGTGAAAAAGACAGCACAAACTTCTTGCTGGCCGAATAAATGCCTTTGTACGGCACGTCATAGTAGGCAGCCATACTTGCTACATTCACAATATAGGTCTTGGCTTGGGCCTGTAGGACGGGCAGAAAATGGTGAGTGAGCGCAACCAGCGACACCATGTTCAATTGCATTTGCCCATAGTAAAAGCTAGCTGGGAGGCTGATAAAGGGGCCAGAGTTGCCCAGGCCTGCATTATTCACCAAAATATCTACGGTATATCCATTGTCCTTACACCAGTCGAAGATGGTTTGAGGGGCGTCCTTCTCCATCATGTTAGACCCCAAAGCATGAAAGGACTGTTCAGGATATTGTGCTTTTAAAGCATCACAGACCTCGTCTAGTTTAGGCTCGGGCAAGGCTACCAGTAGCACATTGTGCCCCCGCTGCGCACAGTTTTCGGCTATGGCTTTACCAATACCGTTGCTGGCACCGGTTACCAGGGTGTAAGTGGTTGTGCTGCTCATACTTCTTCTGTTTTCAACCAGTCGACTGTCTGTTGAATGCCCGACTTTAGCGAGGTGACTTCATAGCCCAACTCTTGCTGTGCTTTGGCACTGGAAACCATCCATTTGTAATTATACTTGCGTACCCAGCCAGGAGTGATCATGGGCTGACGGCCAAAATTCTCAGCCAGGAAAAGCTGTAACTTCCCAAAGGTGAGCATCACGCCCAGTGGCATTTTATAAAGCTTGTGCTTTTGTCCACCTATCTCAGCAATGTTGTCAAACAGCTCAAAATAGGTAGCATCTTCACCCCCAAGGAGGTAGCGTTCGCCAGCCCTGCCATTGGCCATGGCCAGCATATGACCATTGATGACATCGTCAACAAATACATAATTACCAGTAGAAAGGCCATCGCCCGGAATAAACTTCCACTTACCAGCTATGTACTGTTTCACCAGCTTGGTTACCGAATTACTTACATTGAGCGGACCAGGACCATATACCCGTGTGGGGTTTACAATGACTACATGCTGCCCATTGGCCACATACTCTTTAATCTTAAGCTCCGACTCGTATTTGGTGCTCTCGTATTCCGTAAAGAAGTCGACCTCGCGAGGCGTGTCTTCGTTTACTGGCTTTCCATTTACTGCGGGTCCAATCACTCCGGCTGTAGAGGTCACCACAACTTTACCTACTCCCACTTTTTTGGCAGCATCCAGTATGTTCAATGTGCCATCAATGTTCACGGTCTTAAAAGTGTCATCTTTGACCCACACGCTGGCAAATGCAGCCAGGTGATACACCTCCTGGCAACCCGTCATGCCAGTTTCCAGCGCCTCGATGCTAAAAAGATCGCCTTCCACTAACGAAATGCGCTCATGCTCCAGGGCTCCGGCTTTTGATTTAGACCTGATCAGGGCCACCACCTCATTGCCTTCGTTGGCGAGTTTATGTGCCAGCTTGCGGCCAATGAAGCCAGTGGCTCCGGTAATAAATATCTTTTTCGACATTAGCGAATGCTCATTTCAGGGTGATGTTTCAACGAGAAAAACGTGTTAGACAGTGCCAACGTTATGTGGACGAAGAAAGCGACCCAAATGGTTCCCGTAGTGAGGGTAATCAGGCATAATAATATGCCAAGTGGTACGGCCCCTATGGTTTCGGCCAGGTTTTTTGGCACATGTACGAGCACATATATCGCCACATTCAGAACTATGGCGGGCCATTCTCCCAACAATGGCACAGTGGTGAAAAGCAGCAGACCCCTGAACATAAATTCATAACCAAAAAGGTAGGTGCACCAGCTCAGAGCATTATTGAAAACCAGTCCCTTACTCCATTCCTTTTCACGGATGTTGGGATAAAAGGCGAGATTTTTCTCCTTTCTAGCATTGAAGAAGTTCATAGGTATTACGATACAGGCAATGCCAAGTATCCAATAGAGGGATGTCAATCCGTTTTGAAACCTAAAGCCATATTCGGTCCAGGATTTACCCGTAATCAGTACCAGCAAGATAGCGGGGATAATGCCAATGGTGGCAGCACCCAGGTACCTGTTGAATAGGATCATACGCGTATGTCCCTTCACCTCACCGTGTTTTTTGATAAACCGGGCCTTTACTTTTTCAGAAATAGAAACAAAGTGATACACGCTGAAACCAACCGTGACCAGGGCTATGGTCAGAATGGGTTCCAGATAAGCATCATTCCATACAGGTATGTTCATTCAAATGCGGATTGCTAAAAGAGTTGCAAAAATAAGAACATCTGCTAGAAAAGGGCAGATAAGGCATTAAATTACAGTGATAATCGCACTACTATGAGACTTTTATTGATACTCTCTCTTTGCGCCTTAGTGGCCTTCACTTCACAGGCCCAGGAACTCACTGCCGATCAGCTTTTAGAACGAAGCATGGCCTTTCACGATCCTGATGGTAAATGGGAAAAAAGCCGCTTTACACTGGTAGTGGATATGCAAGTACCCGGCAGACCTGTAAGGTCGAGCGAGATTGTGATCGATAATGAGAAGGGCACTTTTGACCTGAATGTGGTGCAGGGCGGCAACCTGTTGCAATACTCGATTGATGGCCAGGATTCGGCTGAAATGAAACTCAACTTCAGAGAACCAACACCCGCAGAGGCTGATTCATTGCGTCTGAATGCCGACCGCGCACGCTTTATGAGAAACTACTACTGCTATCTCTATGGGCTGCCCATGAAGCTAACAGATAACGGAACCAATGTTGAAGACCAGGTAATCACCACAACTTTTAACGGAGATCAGGTACTTGCCTTAAAGGTGACCTATGACGAGCAAGTGGGCTCAGATGTATGGTACTTCTACTTTAGCCCAGATACTTATGCAATGGTGGGCTATCGCTTTTACCATGACGAAGCCAAAAACGATGGTGAATACATTCTGCTGGAGGGTATGAGTATTCACAATGGCCTGCGCATTCCAAAAGACCGAGCCTGGTATACCAATGCTGAGGACAAGCTGTTAGGGACGGATTATCTCGTGAGTATGGAAGTGGAGAAATACTAATAGAATGTATGAAAGAGCCTTTACTGCGTTAATTCAATTTTTAGAAACTGTTCCCGCTATCCAATCACCTATTACATTTGGAGATGAAGATGGAGAGTGGTGGTTGAAATTCTCAATAGATATTGAGCACGACCTCGCCTGGCGGGTAGTTCAGGAATTAGGACATGTCTTAAATTATCTCTCAATCAATGAACGTTTGCCAACATTGTTTTACCCTGTTTCTCCTCCACCATACATGAATGGAGGGCCAAAAGATTTCTTAAGTTGGATTATTGAGACTCAAAACAAAGAATTTAATCCTGGGACACTGAAAAAATGGCTAGAGGGGCGCTTGCCAAATCCAATTGACGACCTCGATCAGTGGGAAACTGATTAGCCTACTTCTTCTTTTTCTTCTTCAATGACTTGATGAATTGCGACCAGGCAAATGGGTTCAACAGCGGGTTAGTCCGCGGGCCTGAGCTGTACTGCAGGTTTTGAAACTGCTGGTTCATCATATAACGATAGTTCAGATCGGCACTACCTTCAATGGGCATGGTACGCACCATTTCCTGCACTACACTGGGTTCGAAGCTACGCAATACATTTTCCTGTTGTTCAGTCAGGTTCATTGCCATAATGGCCTCTTTGAAAATTTCTTCGGTAGGGAAGGGGTTAATCTCCACATCGGGCAGATTCACTATTTCTTCTTCCAGCGCCATGATGATGGTGTAGCGATCTCCTGCATCTTCAGGGATAACGATCTGTCGGTTTTTATAACCAATAACTGAGAACAGAACCGTGTCGCCTGCTACAAAGGGCCAGCTAAACCAGCCTTTGATGTCAGAATAAGTACCTCGGCCATTATAAGGATTATAAATGTTCACACCTCTCACTACATCAGAACTGTCGGCCGTCATGACCAAACCAGAGAGCTGAACAATTTTTTCTTTCCCACGCGACTGCGCTTCTGCACGGTTGGTCAGGGTAAAGGCTAATGCGGTGATTAGCACTAGGGGTAAATATTTTGTTAGAAGCTTTTTCAATCCGTTCAATGGCTATCCCTTATTCAGACGAAATTTAAGACATAAAGATTAAGTCTGTTGTTTAAGAAAATTGCCGTTGTGCAATATTAACAACCAAATAGAGGAAAATTGTTGGTACTGGCGATTATTCTTTTAATTATTAACAATAATTAACCGCTATGCGACTCAAGAATTTCAGCCTTCCTTTTGGCGGTCAGATCTTCAAAGCCCTTTCCGATGAAGCCCGTATCCGCATCATGCATTTGTTGTACCGCAACAAGGAATTGACCATTTCTGACCTGGAACACATCCTTGAATTCACTCAAACCAAAACCTCGCGGCACATTACTTACTTAAAGAACTCCAACATTGTGAATGCCCGAAAGGTAGATCAGTGGGTGTTTTACAGCATTAGAGAAGAGGTGGAAGACATCATCAGCCAGATTTTTACTTTCCTGAACAAAGACAATGTATTGCAGAAAGATCAGGAGACTTATGAAGTCTTAAAATCTAACCGTGAGCTGGCCAACAGTAAGGTACAGAGCCGGGGCTGGAGGTCTTGATAAATTCGGTAGACAGACCAAACCTTTCTCTTTTTGGAATGTTGAGCCTAATAGAAAAGCTTGAAAAAATATACTCACATATTTTTCGACCTGGATCATACCCTTTGGGACTATGAGGCAAATGCTGCGCAGGCATTGAAAGAACTTTACGGAAAGCACGGCCTGGCGGAAAAAGGCATGTTTTCTCACGAGGAATTGGTGCAGACCTTCTTTGATGTAAACGATATGCTTTGGGATGATTACAATCATCACCGTATCCAAAGGAAAGACCTGCGTGAAAGGCGGTTTCCTACTATTTTCAAAAGGCTGAACCTGCCGATGGAGCTAAGGCCAGTCAACATTGAAACAGAATACATTGCCCTGTCACCCACTCAGGAAAGGGTGTTTCAGGGGGCGCATGAGGTGCTTGACTACCTGGTAGAAAAGTATGAGCTGCATATAATCACCAATGGCTTCAACGACATTCAAAGTACCAAAATGGCCAGCTCGGGCATTGATGGTTATTTTGATGTGATCGTGACCTCCGAAACGGCAGGTTTTCGCAAGCCCGACCCCCGCATTTTCCAATTGGCAATAGATAAAGCGGGTACTTCTGCTGAGGAAAGCCTGATGATTGGCGACAACCTGAAAGCAGATATTGGCGGAGCGCGGAACTTTGGCATGGATCAGGTGTTCTTTAACCCAAAGCGAACGGCTCATACACAGCAGGTGACCTATGAAATTGAGGGTTTGAGAGAGTTGAAAAACCTACTGTAAACACACGGTTTTTTATCCCTAAGCGAAACTGTATATTTGCCACACTATAATAGAAACCACAAAAAATTAATACCCTATGGCGACTGGATTTTTCAACGTACCAACTCCTGTCAATGAGCCGGTAAAGAGCTATGCTCCCGGTTCTCCTGAGCGGAAGGAATTGCAAGCGGCACTGGCCGAAGCACGCTCAAAGCAGATTGACGTGCCCATGTACATTGGTGGCGAAGAAGTGCGCACCAATGACAAAAACCCGATGTCACCACCACATGATCATCAGCACATTTTAGGTCACTTTTCAGCAGGCGATGCCTCGCATGTAAAAGCGGCCATTGATGCAGCCATGGCGGCTAAAAAAGACTGGGCCAATATGGGTTGGGAACACCGCGCCAGCATTTTCCTGAAAGCGGCCGAGCTCATTGCCGGACCTTATCGTGCCAGGCTGAATGCAGCTACCATGCTGGGCCAATCGAAAAATGCTTTTCAGGCTGAGATTGATGCCGCCTGTGAGTTCATCGATTTCCTGAGGTTTAATGTGAAATACATGACCGAAATCTATGCACAGCAGCCCGAGTCTTCTCCAGGTATCTGGAACAGGCTGGAGCAGCGTCCGTTGGAAGGTTTTGTGTTTGCATTAACGCCCTTCAACTTTACAGCCATTGCCGGTAACCTGCCTACTTCGGCAGCCATGATGGGCAATACCATTGTGTGGAAGCCTTCTAACACGCAGATTTATTCTGCCAATGTATTGATGGAAGTATTCATTGAGGCGGGTGTACCAGCTGGTGTGATCAACCTGGTGTATGTTGACGGCCCAACTGCGGGTGATGTCATCTTCAATCATACCGATTTTGGTGGCATCCACTTTACTGGTAGCACGGGCGTATTCCAGCACATCTGGAAGACCATTGGTGAGAACATTTACAAGTACCGCTCTTACCCACGCATTGTGGGAGAAACTGGCGGTAAAGATTTTATCATGGTGCACAAGTCATCAAATGCCAGAGAAGTAGCTACGGCCATTTCCAGAGGCGCATTTGAGTACCAGGGACAGAAATGTTCTGCGGCTTCTCGTGCCTACGTGCCTTCTAACCTATGGGACGATGTGATCAAGTATGTGAAGGAAAACCTGTCCACTATGAAAATGGGTGGCACAGAAGACTTTACCAACTTCATCAATGCGGTGATCGATGAGAAGTCATTCGATAAAATTGCTCAGTACATTGATAACGCTAAGGCCGATGCGAATGTAGAGGTGGTAGCCGGTGGCAATCATGACAAGTCGAAAGGCTACTTTGTGGAGCCTACCATTATCAAAGCCAACGATCCGAAATACACCACCATGTGTGAAGAGATTTTCGGTCCTGTATTGACCATCTATGTGTATGACGAAGACAAGTTCGAAGAAACACTGGATTTGGTAGACAACACTTCTATCTACGCTTTGACAGGCTCCATAATTTCGAAAGATCGTTATGCGGCTGAATTGGCTACCAAACGATTGGAGCAGGCGGCTGGAAACTTCTACATCAACGACAAGCCCACAGGAGCAGTAGTAGGACAGCAGCCATTTGGTGGCGCCAGAGGTTCTGGTACCAACGACAAGGCGGGCTCAATGATCAACCTGTTGCGCTGGGTGTCTCCACGCACCATCAAGGAGACCTTTGTGCCTCCAACCGACTATCGCTACCCATTTTTGGGAGAAGATTAACAGACATCAGAAAGGCCTCGTAAGAGGCCTTTTTTATTACTTTATTTGAAGGATTGACCTCAAAGATTTATGGCAGAAGTAAGAAAGGATGAATTAGAAGCAGTCTACGGTTTTCTTGGTGATGAGCTTCCCGCCTTATTGGATGCGTTGAAAGCTGACTTAAAGCCTGTTTGGGGCCTGATGACGCCTCATCATATGCTGGAGCACCTGATTGTGACCTATAAAATGTCCATTGGGAGAATCAATATTCCTATGGTGGCGAAAGAAGAAGACCAGCCAAGGATCAAAGCCTATTTGGTCAAAGACAGTCCTATGCGCAGGTCGGTGCCTTCACCTACTGGTAATAACGAACTGCAGCCTTTGCGCACGGCCAACATCGAAGAGGCCAAAGAGAAGGTGCTGAATGAAACTGCCCATTTTCTCGAGTATGTCAAGAGCGATCCGGGACAGATCGCCAATCACCCCTATGGCGGCCCAATGACGGCTGAAGAGTGGCTGCTTTTCCACAGAAAGCACATCAAACACCACTTCATACAGTTTGGCCTCATTCCCGATTATGAATGATCATTATCAGCGGTTAGAGCGATTGTTTCAGGAAGCACCTCTGAATCAAGGCATTTTTGCAGGCTCAGTTATGAAAGTATCTGAAAGCAAGGCAGTTTATGAGTTGGCAATCGACCGAAAATACTTTCATGCGGCAAATGCCATGCACGGGGCCATCTACTTCAAGTTACTCGATGATGCTGCCTATTTTGCTGCCGCCAGCACGGAGACCGAATTCTTCATACTCACTAAGTCTTACGAAATCAAATTCATCAGGCCAGTGGAAGAAGACAACCTGAGGGCCGAAGGAGAGGTGCTGGAACAAGGTGAAAGGGAAACCAAAGCTCGTTCTGTGATCTATAACTCTAAAGGCAAGAAGGTGGCAGAAGGAGTGGGCGTATTTGTAAAAGGCCCAAAAAGACTGAGTGATTTGGCAGGCTACAAAGATTAGAATTTAATCAGCTGACTATCTATTCACAGGTACCTTGTATAACCAACCACCATCAGGATCAACCGCTTAGCGTGAAACTCTTAAGTGGATGTGGTAACTTTTGATAGTTTTAGGAGTCTTTAAAATACATCAACTCAAAAACTCAGGTCAAATGAAAAAACTTATCACACTTACCTTAGCGCTTTTTTGCTACGTGGCAGTAGATGCCCAAACCAAAGTCACAGAGAAAGAATTGATCGGTGAATGGAAACTGGTCATCGATTTAGACGAAGTAGAAGAAGAAATTGAAAGAGAGCTGGAAGACGAAAACTGGCTGGCTGCCCGTTTTGCCAAGTCTATCAGCAATTTTGCACTCGACATAGTAGAATCAGTCGATGTGCGTATGGACTTCAGAGAAGATGGAGAAGTGCGCATTGAAGTAGAAGTAATGGGAGCTCGTGAAGTGGAATATTCTGAATGGTGCATCAACAAGGATGGCGAACTCATTATTGAAGATGATGACAACGACCGTAGGCGCAGAAGCAGAAGAAGTCGCTCTGTCCACTTCAGCGATGACAATGACGTATGGATGATGGATGGCGATAAGCTCTTTGCGTATGATCGTGGCTATCGTGGTCGATTGAAGAAACAAGAAGTGTATATGGTAAAGCGTTAATCGCTTGGAACATCCTCTGTCTCACCTGAAAGGTTGGATGGATAAGAATTACAGTCAAAAGGCCCGCACCGAAATACGGTGTGGGCCTTTTCTGTAGCAACCAGTCAGACCGATCAGGCCAGACCTTTAAATACCTAACCGTCCGACCACTTTGAGTGGTTAGACGGAAATTATCGAACTACGCCCCTGCGCCCCTGTTGGTGTTGTCACCATCAGGGATTTTACATCGCAAATGGCCAGTAACAACACCGACCATGGCGGCTGCCTTTTGGGTGTCAACTCGTTAGGGCGCTCAGGTCGGACCGATGTATTCCAGTCTCGGCAGTGACCTACGCACATACCAATCATGGCGATATGCGAGGGGCTTACTTTTCTTTTGCTCCACCAAAAGAAAAGTAACAAAAGAAAAAGTGGCCAACATCAAAACCATCAGGTTGCAAGATTGCATTAAACAGTCTTAATAGGCTGATGGTCACGCTGATGTTGGATCCCAGCCGCACCTTTCTCGACACCGGTCTGTTTACAATCCTTTTTTTACTTCTGTTAGTAGGTATAACATGGCGACTATGATAGGCGCTATCTGCGCCCCTGTTGGTGTTTTCACCGACCATGGCGGCAATTCATAAACGAGGAGGTGTCCTTCAAAAGGACACCTTCCTTAAACTTTATCCTGAGTAGGGTATGGCCGGTGACAAGACCTGCCATGGGAACAAGAGTAGCCACCTGTTAGACGGACCATCTCAAACCGGCCTTTCAACTACTGCGCCCCTGTTGGTGTTGTCACCAACAGGAATTTTACATGGCAAAAGGTCGGTGACAAGACCTGCCATGGAAACAAGCATAGCTACCGGTCAGACCGCTCAGGTCAGACCGTTGAAACATGCATAGCCGTCCGACCGCTCAAAGCGGTCGGACGGATGTTCGCTAGCATGCATTCAACTACTGTAGTATTTCAATTTTTCATAGGTAGCGTGGTCCATTTCGGCCAGTTTTTCGAGGTTATGGTTTTTGAAGAAGTGCTCTCTGATTTCAAGCAGCTCATCATATGGCCCTCTTGGGGAGATCAACTTCACCAATACTGGTGTACACTCCAGTAAAATGAACAAGGCTATAATGAAGAGGTTGGCCATGTAAATACCCTTGTTCTCTTCTCCGATGATACGTAGAGCTTCCAGGCGCGCTGCCATGCCATCCCATGGGTTTTTCTTCAATCCAGCTACCTCAGCCTGTCGAGCAGCGAAAAGCGCATCCCACTCTGCTTGTTTGCTCACGATCAAGGGTTCGTTCCTGTTTTTAAGGGCATTCAGCTCTAACTGCGCCTGGTCAGCATCTGCTTTTTTAAGCTGGTAGATAAGGCCCGCACTTCTTTTCATAGAGCCACCTGTGCCATCCGCCTCCTGCTGTGCCGTGCGCATCAGATCATCTCTTTTTACTGCCAACTGATTGATTTCAGACTTTAAAGCCGTCACCTGACCTTCGATAGCATTGAGTTGGTCGGTGTATCTCGATTCTATTTCACCAATTTCTTTTTGGAAAATCTGCTCTTCCAGTATGACCAACTTGCGATCAATTTCCTTTTCAAAAATCTTTAGTTCAAGTGGCTTCGAAATCACAATGGCCAGCATCACGGCAAGCAAAATGCGAGGACTGGCTATGAAAATCTCTTTCAACCAGTCGTTTCGTTTGCGCATGGTAGAAACAATGAATCGGTCCAGATTGAAAATGATGGTGCCCCAAAGCAAGGCAAAGCCCAAGGCCCACCAAACATTGTCGAAAACGGTGTAAAAAGCATAACCACCCGAGAAAGCGGCCAGTATACCAGTGAAAAATACGGCCGCGCCAATGCCGGTAAATTTTGAGGTTTCTGTGGGGCAGCGGTTGAGCAATGAGCGATTGGCTCCTGCACAAAACCAGAAGAAATGTTTGAGTGATTGCATGTTGTGAGTTTTGACCTGGAACCCGGTCCCGGACTATTAAAGCATTAGACAACGCAAATCTCTAATAGGTTTCAGCACCTTGGGTATGGACTAAAACGAGTGTCAATTCATTAGGTTGTATTAACGGGTACTTTATTATACATAGTAGTGGTAAATCCAACTTCAATTGTTTTTACTGATTCGGAATAAATTCAACAAATAAGAATTTATTAAAGAATAATATTTTGTGAATATATCAGTAAGGGTAATAATAGTTGGTAAATGTTATGTATCGCGAAACCGATTATTAACTAAACTACCATGCTATGAGGAGAGTAATACTGACAATAGTCGGGCTGGTGAGCTATGTTTTTTGTTCAATGGCCCAGATAACCATCACCGGAAAAGTAACCGGAGCAGACGATGGTTTACCACTTCCACAAACTACCGTTTTGCTCAAGGGTACCAGGGTTGCCACCCCCACCGATGCGGATGGTAACTACCAAATATCTGTACCCAACGAGGGAAGCGTTTTAGTCTTCCGTTTTCTGGGTTATGTAACACAGGAGATTCAGGTAAGCAACCGCAAAGTAATCAACGTTCAACTTCAGGCCGATGCACAATCATTGGGAGAGGTGGTGGTGATTGGCTATGGCATTTCAAGTAAAAAGTCATTTTTAAGTTCATCTGTTACCAGGCAGTCTAAGCTAAAGAAACCCAAAAGACATGTGAATGAGAGCTATGCGAAGATTGAGGAAAATGCCTTTCATCGCATCGATCTCAAACCGCTATCTACTTTCAGTGTAGATGTAGATGTGGCCTCTTATGCCAATGTGAGGCGCATGCTCAATGAAGGAAGTTTACCGCCCAAAGATGCGGTGAGGATAGAAGAACTGGTCAATTACTTTTCATTCGATTACCCTCAACCACAGGACGAGAAACCCTTTTCAGTGCATACAGAATACACCGAGTGCCCTTGGGAACCTAAGCATCAACTGCTAAAAGTGGGTATTCAGGGTAAGGACATTGTGCAAGAAGATGTGCCCCGCCACAACCTGGTCTTTCTCATCGATGTGTCAGGCTCTATGGGCTCCGCCAATAAGTTGCCCCTGGTGAAGGAATCTTTGAGGCTGTTGGTGAATAAACTTCGTCCTCAAGACCAGGTGGCCATTGTGGTTTATGCCGGGGCTGCAGGAGCGGTTTTAAAACCGACTAAGGTGCGTCATAAAGGTGATATTCTCGAAGCGATCGAAAGGCTGCATTCTGGAGGATCTACTGCCGGAGGTGAGGGCATTGAACTGGCCTATGCCCTGGCAGAGCAGAACTATGATAAACGAGCTAATAATCGAATCATCCTGGCCACAGATGGTGATTTCAATATTGGGCAATCGACAGATAAGTCCATGGAGACGCTTATAGAATCGAAGCGGGATAAAGGTATATTCCTTACCTGCCTGGGCTTTGGCATGGGCAATTATAAAGACTCAAAGTTGGAAATTCTGGCCGATAAAGGGAATGGTAATTATGCTTATATCGATGACATATGGGAGGCTCGCAAAGTGCTGGTAGAAGAGATGAATGGTACCCTGATCACAGTGGCCAAGGATGTGAAAATACAGGTAGAATTTAACCCTGAACAAGTGGCTGGTTATCGACTGATCGGTTATGAAAACCGCGTGATGGAAGATGTAGACTTTGTCAATGATGGTAAAGATGCAGGCGACATTGGTGCTGGCCAACAGGTGACGGCTTTGTATGAGGTCATTCCTGCCGGAGTAGAGAGCGAATTCATTAACAAGGGTACCAGGCTGAGGTACGGTAAAATCAAACGAATGAAAAAGCAATTTTCCGAAGAGTTGGGCCTGATCAAGTTTCGATACAAAGACCCTCTGGCTAAAAAGAGCCAGGGTTTTGCCAAAACGATTGGCACAGAAAGCCTGCGTTTTGAACAATGTTCAACAGATCTGCAGTTTGCCGCAGCGGTCACCATGTTTGGAATGATCCTAAGAGATTCAGAGTATCAGGGAACCTCCAACTTCCAGACAGCCATGGCCCTGGTAAAAGCCAGTGAAGGTGCCGATGCCGATGGCCTGCGGTCTCAGTTCAGGAGCCTGGTGAGTAAAGCCATGAAGCTCAGACAAGATGCCGAAAACGAATAATCAAATGAGATTAACGATCCTCTTTCCTTCCTTATAACTCAGTATGCGCTAGGAATCGTAATGATGGCGTAAAACGCAATGAATCAGAAAGTACGACTTTGCTAGGATAGCAGTGACTCCGCAATAGCTTCTGGCGACTCGCGGACTGCTATGGTGAAAAGTCAAACGAAAAGAAGAGTCTGATTCTCCCAAAGGGATGCCTTTGGAAAAAGCAATTTACTACTGAAATAGGTGCTCTGTTGCGTGTTCTGGGTTAGAAACGTTCTTTGTGACCCATCCGGGGTTGCAAAGTTCGTTTTTCTAATCTGGATATTGCGATAGGATGTCTATTGCGTTATCAGGGTTTAGTATTTGTTCAGAAGCAGCTTCATCATCTCCTGAGCTCCAACTTGCCCTTTGGTCTTGATAAGTTCACGAGGGGTGCCATCACCAATTTCATAGGTAATGCCCTCTGCATTGAACTGGCTGTAGAACCAGTTTTTCGAGACAGGCGAACCAACGGCAAAAGGACTTATTTCTCCATTATCAGCAGGTACGCGCTCAAAAATGTTGTCGATCCAGTCTCTGGCAAAACCTTGAATTTTAGACTGAACTGTATCATCAAAAATGTAGTAGATGTCGCTCCAGGTTGAGTGAAAGTCCAGTCCGAGTTTTACATCTCCACCCGAAGCGTTTACGCGTTTGATAATGTCTTCGCAAATCTGACGAATTTCAGGCTGGCGATAATAAGCCCAGTCACGGTTCAAGTCAATGCCTCCTTCGTTATGTCGCCAATGCCCCAGGTCTACACCATCAGGGTTCAGCATAGGGTATACGATCACACGGTGCTTGTCCAGAAAGTCATTGCTGAGTTCTGAATCGTTGATGATCTCTTCCAGGAAGTGCATCATGGCCAGGTTGCCGGTCACCTCTGGAGGGTGCTGGCGACTGAGTACCAACACAATGTCTTTGTCATCTACTTCTCCATTGGTAATGTCAAGGCTCAACAGGTCGCGACCCAGGCGACTCTTGCCAATGGTGCTGCGCTTCACTTTCTCAGCATTCAGGCTTTCAGTCCAGATTCTCATGTCATTGGTGTCGATCAGCTCCTGAGCAGAAACCCAGAGGGTGTCCTTGCTTATGTCCAGTGTCATGGTAGCACTCAAGGTGTCGGCTGCCACGCTGAATTTACTACTGTCTAAAAATGTCCAGTTTTCACGGTCATAGCTCACCTTGGGCCAGTAGCGGTGAAAGGCATATCCATATTTCAGGGTAACGTCTACGGTCTTTTCCTCTTCAGCATATACCCTGAATGAATACCAGGCACTCAGGTTGATGGGCGTGTTCTCCGGATTGACCTGCGCTTCGAAATGATTGTCATCTACCTTTGAAAAGTTGTTTAACCTGGCGCCATTGAACAGGTTATCGGCACTTACTCCGTCAATTGTATAAGTCTTTTTCTCCTGTGGGGTGATCTCATGGTCATTGGTGTCCACCTTCGACTTGTACTCAAATTCTGTGAGTACATAAGGTTCTTTCGCAGGTTCGCAGGCGAAAATGCTGACGAGCAATAGCAGGGGTAATAGTCTTCGGATCATGGTCAATTCGGTCAAAAAGTTGCCTCAATATAAAAATATAAGGCCAGCTTTTAGACCGCGTGGCTCTGTCATGCCTGATGATCATCCATAAAGGCTGCCGTTCACTCACATAAATCCTTTAAGCATCGTTTTCCAAGGGTAGTACTTCACCTCCACTGCCAGAGCAATGGAGGCTTTGCACTAGTGCAATTATCAGAGTATTCATATTTGAATTTCTGACCATGCTTGTCTGTTGTGGCTTTTGATTGCCATACAAATAGAGAACAATCACCTGGAATCAGGTACTACTTTGCAAATCGGAACTTCAAAGCTGCCTTAGGCTGCCTTTTGGGTCATGTTTTGGTCTTGGCGATACTGCGTTGGCGTTTGGCCGACCTGCTTTTTGAATGCGGTATAAAAAGCTGATTTGGAATTGAAGCCTGTGGTGTAATAGACTTCTTTGATGCTCAGGTCGGGGCGAGCAGAAAGTAAACTTTTTGCTTCTTCAATGCGGTAACCGTTGACCCATTCAGAAAAGTTGATGCCGAAACTGACATTGATTAATTCTGAAATTCGATTGATAGATAGCCCGGTTAGGTCTTCAAATGTACCTCGATTGAGTACAGGGTTCTGGTAAAGCTGACCTTGCTCCATAGTTTTTATGATCATGCTCAACTCAGTATCAGAGCCCGCGAGCCGTTCCTCCTTTTGGCGGGTGTTGACCATGCGAATGTGAAGAAAGTTGACGGGGTTGTGCAGTGAGTGGAAGAGGAAGCCAACGACTAATATCATCAATTCACTAAAGTAGATGAAGCGCATTTGCCAGGCTACTTCCTGTGTGGCGGGCAGCAACATCATTTCCAGGCTATAGGTGAGGCTGAGTAAACAGAAAAAACCGAGCGCGAATTTATGCCATCCCAAAGCCTGAACAGGTTGCTCTTTGCTGAGGAATAATTGTAATGAAAGCGCCAGATGGTACATAAAAGAAAGCACCAACAATGCCTGATAGAAAGCCCCGCCTAAATGAAACAGGGGTAAGGTAAGGCCCAGAATAGCCCAAAGTAATACACTTTGCCAGGGTGATTGTCCGCGCCATGCTTTTTGAAAATAAAGGTAGAACAAGGGACCATAACAGAGGTTGAAGGTGTACCCGGTACGCATGGCCATTTGGTTGGGCAACCAGCCCATATGATTTAAAGCTATGAGGGTTAGGTGACTTGCAAAAAGGCCTAAAATGAGCGTAAGCGTAGTATTCTCGGGTTTTCTGTTTTTCGGAAAGAAGGACACCGCCAAAAGCACCACTGCCATGGCAAAGAAAGTGAGAATAAGATAGAGGTCTATCAACCTGATTTCGAAAAAACCCATAAGTAGCCTGTTGTAAAAAACAAACGTAAGTAGTTACGCTTGTTACAGTTCTACCGCCAAAAAAAGTTATTTGGGCTTGATACGGGCTACCAAACAGGTCTGGAGCCTGGCAATGGCTATTCTCGTTTTAAGATCATTCTTACCTTATTGTTGTCACCAACGAATATGGTGTCTCCGCCTATGGCTATGCCGTTAGGGGTAGAGAAAGTGGCCAGCATGGCTGGTCCATCATTTCCTCCATCAGGTCCGGCACCGGCAAATACCTGATGATTCCCGTTCATGTCTATTTTGAACACCTTGCGTTCGCTTATGCTAGGCACATAGAAATGTCCATCAATATGGGCAATGTAACCAGTGAGCGTGCCAGGTAGTGTGGCGAAAAGCGAAACCACTCCGGTGCTGCTGATCTTAAGAATTCTGCTGTCATTGAAGTTGATCGAATAGAGTTGACTGCCCACCAGCACCAGGCCATCAGGTCCGTTAATCAGCCCTGCCCGATTATCTGCAAAAACCGATTTACTACCATCCGGGGCAATTTTGCTGATGTAATTGCCATCATAGTTGGCTACATATAGGTTGTCGTCCCGGTCTTTTACGATACCGATTGGGCCTTGCAGCCCGCTGGCTATGGTAGATTTTGTTCCATCCAGATCATACCTGACCACCTGTCCACCGCCATACATAGCTGCATAATAAGTGCCGTCATTTTGATCATAACCGCCCCCTAAAGGCCAATTGAGTCCAGAGTCAAAAGTGGTGTGTCTTCCGGTAATCGTATTTACCCGGTAAAGGTTGGTTTGAGATCCCGGAATCATGAGGTAACCCTCGGGGCTGTAGGACAGCGCTTCCATACCGGGTAAGGTGGTCAATGTGGTCACTTCGTAATAGGGCTGATCTTCCAGCGTGATGGCAACTGCTGAAGTGATGCTTCCCAAGGTCTCCGGGACGGTAGGTTGAGCATAGATGAAGGCATTGTAACTTTGCCCATTGACAATCGGGTCTCCGTCAGAATCCAGAAACTGAGAGGAAATGGATTGCTTTATGGCAAAGCCGGTCTTAGCAATGATCAGCTTTCTGTCTTCGTTGAGACTGGCAGCCGCGGATATATTCATGCCAGTGCTGTTTCCTTCTTTAGTAAGAATCAACTGGTAGTTGTCCACCTCAGATTCGGTAGGAATTTTGAGAAATGAAACATACAGGTCTTTAGCATCTCCTGCATTTCCAAAGTCATGAATAGTGAAGGTAGCGGGGGTTGGCAGCTGGTTTCTTGTGGCGGGTCCATCATCTTCTGAGCAGTTGATAAGGCAGGCTACGGATAGAATGACCAGAATTTGAAGGAAGGATTTTTTCATCGGTTTTTGACAATTGGGTTTGTGTCAAAAGTGCCAATGACCGACTAAATTGCGGTACTCATTTGCAAAACAGTACCACAAATGAGGCTTTTTGCCCTTCTAAAAGTTTCCAACTTACACAGACCGATTCATTTCCCTGAATGGACCCATCAAGGACAATTCGACAAGTGTCCAATTAATAAGAGCGATTACATAAGAATACAGTCTGCCACTATTTACGTGGCCCTTAAAAGGGATGCGAATTTATAATCCGTGCTGGTCTATGAGGTAAATCATGGCGGCCATGGCTCCCGCACCCAATTCCAATTCACGTTGGTTTACCGATTCGAAATTATCGATGCCCGTATGGTGATATTTGAAATATCGCTGGCTGTCGGGCAGGTAACCAATGGTGGGTACATCCTGCGTGCGTAGAGGACTGATGTCGGCTCCGCCACCTCCTTTTTTGAATTCATAAATCTGGTAGGGAGTAAATAGCGCTTTCCAGGCAATCAGCTTATTCTGTTGTGCTTCGGTACCACTAATACCAAAGCCTATAGGCCTAAAACCGCCTCTGTCAGACTCCATGGCAGCTATGTGCTTTTCGCCATTGGCCTCGGCCAGTTCTGCATATTTTCTACCGCCACGAAGGCCATTTTCTTCATTCATAAACATCACCGCCCTGATGGTGCGCTTTGGCTTATAGCCCATGGCCTTCAAGATGCGCAATACCTCGATGGATTGTACACAACCGGCCCCATCATCATGAGCGCCCTCGGCCAGGTCCCATGAGTCGAGGTGGCCACCTACTACAATGATTTCGTCAGGAAATTCACTGCCGGTAATTTCGCCTACTACATTGTAAGAGAGCACATCGGGCAGCATTTGAGCATGCGTTTCAAAATAGAAATTCAGGTCAGGGTCGTCAGCGAGCAAGCCGCTCAATAGGTCGGCATCATTGGTGCTTATGGCCACCGCAGGTATCTTAGGTACATTGAGGCTGTAGCGGGTAGATCCGGTATGAGGCACATCATCCTGAAAAGAACTCAGCGATCGTACCACCACACCAATGGCCCCGTATTTAGCGGCCTCGGCAGGTCCGGCTCCTCTTTGGCGAGAAGCACCTCCATAAGCACTGAAAGTATCGATGAGTTTGGCGTCCATAGGCCTATTGAAGAATACGATCTTCCCTTCAATGGCTTCTTTGCCTAGTTTGGCCAGTTGCTGAAAGTCCTGAACCTCTACTACCTGCCCCAATGTGCCATCAGGTCCGGTGCCCACGGCATTGCCCAGTGAGGTGATATTCACGGATTGTGAGCCTAGTTTCTTAGAGTTGACAATGCGCCCAATTTCTTTATCGCCACGCACCCAATGAGGCACCATCACCTCCTGCAAAAACACCTTATCAAAACCATAAGCCTCCATTTGCTGGCGACTCCACTCCACTGCTGCAGCGGCTCCGGGAGATCCGCTCAATCTGGGGCCGATTTTCTTGGTGAGGTAGCGCAGCATTTCATAGCTCTCTCCACTGTCCAGCGCCTGATCAAATATTTTCCTGACCATGGCAGCATCGTTGTTTTGAGACCATGCAGGTAGGGAACATGCCACCATAAGCAGCATAATCAATAGCTTTTTCATAGAATGTCTTTTTAGTCGACCTGCCTAGCTTCGCTAAGAATGTACATCAGCCTTAGCGGATCATCGGCATTGATGGTGAGTTTGCCCTTAACTTTGATCTTTTTTTCAGTAAAGTCAATCTGTTTTTTACTGAAGACCTCCATTACTGTTTCAGGGCCTGCTCCTCCACAGAAAAAGCAGTTGGCAAAAGGGAGAGCTGAGAGTACAAAATAGTTTTCGCCCCTAAGCTCGTCAAGGGGAATCATCCAGCCTTCAATCGTGATTTCTTTGCCATCAAGGGCCTTTACCACTTCGCTGAATATGGGGAATTCTTCTTCAAACTGAGTGATTTCATCCAGCCGGGTTTCATAGGTAACATTGCCCAGCGTATTCCACATGCTTTTTTTCTGTGTGCTGGCGCTGAAAGCAACCAGTAGAAAACAAAAGAAGGTCAGACTCCTGGACATTATTTGATCAGATCAAACATGCGGTTGAAGCGGATGCGGGAAAAGAATCCTGCTTCCGGGTCGGTGCGGTCTACAGACCAGAAGATAAACAGGGGCTTACCCACTACGTGATCGGCCGGTACAAATCCCCATGAACGGGAATCTTCCGAATTGTGACGATTGTCTCCAATCATAAAATAGTAGCCTTGTTTGAAAGTGTATTCAGTGATTTCTTCACCTTCAATGCTCACTTTTCCTGCCTCAATCACCACATCGTCATTGTCTTCATAATGCTCGATGATGGTGCGGTACAGGTCAATATTTTTCTGAGTAAGCTGAATGGTCATGTCCTCTGCGGGCATCACCAGTGGCCCGAAATTATCAGTGCTCCAGTCGAACTTAGTCTGTGGTCGGTAGGCGGTATGCTGGGCCGAAAGGTAGCCCGAATATTCAGGGAAAGCCGGTCGGTCCTGGCTGTTGCGGTAAAAAATCTCTTCAACACTTTTTACCGAGTTTACCTTCTTCAACAGTTCAATCCTGGCCGAATCGGCCTGTACCACAAATCCTTTTTTACGGTAAGTCGGGTGAAAATACGGCACCGCATCACCACCCACATTACTATCAATATCAGTAATGCCAGTCTCCTGCATAAAGCGTTTGTTCACGCCACGGTCCGACTCTACAAAGTAGCTGGTTTGCATGCCAGGAGGGTTTTCTACTGCCACTCCATCAATGAAAATCTGTTTTTCCCTCACCTCAAAAGTATCTCCGGGTACGGCCATGCATCTTTTAACATAAAAGGTCTTGATGTCAACCGGGAAATTCAATTCAGGGGGGTAGTTGAACACTACAGGCTCACCTCTTCTTACACTTCTGAAACCCGGCAACCTGAAAGTAGGTAGCTGTATGGCATCTGAATAAGACGGAATATCGCTGCCCCAGAAGGTTTGATGGGCTAATGGAAATTGGATCAGCGTTCTTGGGCTTCTGGCGCCATAATGCAGTTTGCTCACAAAGAGGTGATCACCTATCAGCATGGAGTTTTCCATAGAGCCGGTAGGGATGGCATATGCCTCAATGAACAGCCCTCTGATAATGGTCACTGCTATCAGGGCAAACAAGATGTCGTTGAGCAGCTCACGAAAGAATCCTTTTTTCTTCTTAGGCTCTTTCTCCTTCTTCTTTCGCTTCAAGAAATCCAACATGTCTGATCTAAAATAATGTGTAGCTGTAAAGGTATTACTAATTCATAAAAAACCGAGGCAGGTACCACGGTTCCAATCGCATTATTAACGAGGAAGTCCGGGGCAGGGTTTTAATCCACCACCGGTTTCGTTTAGTCCCCGATTCTCGCTTATTTTGGCCCTGAAATCGCGGTTATGATCAGTATTGACGATTTACATTTTGGCTATTCCGAACAAAAGATCCTTTCTATTCCTCAGCTTGAGGTGAAAGAGTCTGATCATTTGCTCATTTTGGGCAAATCGGGTAGCGGAAAAACCACGCTTCTGCACATACTGGGCGGACTGCTTTCGCCCAAAGGCGGAAAAGTGTTGATTGGAGAAACGGACCTATACGGACTTTCTGGCACCCAACGTGACAAGTACCGTGGACAAAACATAGGACTGGTTTTTCAGAAAGCACATTTGATCACGGCCCTGACAGTTCAGGAAAACCTGCTGCTGGCGCAATACCTCTCTGGTACTGCACAAGACAAAGGCCGAACCCTTGAAGTATTGAAAGAGCTGAATCTGGGTGATAAAGCGAATAAGAAAGTACGCAAGCTGAGCCAGGGTGAGCAGCAACGGGTAACCATTGCCCGTGCTTTGCTCAACAGGCCTCGCCTGATCCTGGCCGATGAGCCGACTGCCAGCCTTGATGATGACAATGCCAAAATTGTCATTGATATGCTCAAGGAACAGGCTGCACGGTATAAGGCTTCCCTGATCATTGCCACGCACGATCAACGCGTTAAAGATCAATTCGAACTACAGCTAAACCTCGATACGCCATGAATCTCTTTTCACTTAGCTGGAGTTACGTCAAAGACAAACCGCTCAATACCGTATTGAATGTGTTGTTGATGTCGTTGGGCATCGCCATAATTTTGGTATTGCTGTTGCTCAATACACAATTGGAAGAAAACCTTGGCAAGAACAAACGAGGGGTAGACCTGGTGGTGGGTGCTAAGGGCAGTCCGCTACAATTGATACTCGCCAATGTATACCACATCGACTTTCCTACAGGGAACATTAAACTGGATGAGGCCAAAACCCTGACCCGCAATAGGCTGATCAAATCGGCCATACCTTTGGCCCTTGGCGATAATTACCGTGGGTTCAGAATTGTGGGTACCAACCACGATTACGTAAAACTCTATTCTGGAGAGGCTGAAGAAGGCCGACTGTGGAAAAACAACCTGGAGGTAACACTTGGAGCCAACGTGGCGAAAAGACTGGACCTCAAACCTGGCGATGAGTTTTTTGGGGCTCATGGCATGTCGGTAGCTGACCTTACACATGAAGAGGCTAGCTACAAAGTGGTTGGTGTTCTAAAATCAGGCAATTCTGTGCTTGATAACCTCATATTGACCAACATAGAGAGTGTATGGGCAGTGCATGATCATGAAGAAGAAGGAGAGGAACATGAAGGAGAGCACGATCATGAAACTGAAGGGGAACCGGCCTATGAAACGGGCTTCCCTGAGGGCGATGAAGATGCAGAAATTACTTCCATGCTCATTCAGTTTCGTTCGCCCATGGGGGCCATTCAATTGCCACGCATGATCAATGCCAATACCAACATGCAGGCAGCCTCCCCGGCTTTTGAGACACAACGGCTGTTTTCATTAATGGGCATTGGCGTCAACATGATCAAAAGCTTTGCGTATATCATCATTGTCATTGCAGGGCTCAGCATCTTTATTTCGTTGTACAATGCCCTGAAAGACCGCAAGTACGACCTGGCCATTATGCGTTCACTGGGCGCTTCACGTGGCAAGCTATTTGTACATGTAGTATTGGAAGGTATTTTGATTACCTTCCTGGGAGCACTGCTCGGCTTTGTATTAGGGCACGCCCTGGTAGAAGTACTGGCAGGATATTACGAGAAATCTGAAGAAGTTGGCATCACCGGACTGGTGTTTGTGAACCAGGAATGGATCGTATTGTTATTAAGTATAGGAGTGGGAATTCTATCGGCATTGTTGCCGGCCCTGAATGCCTACCGCACAGATATATCGAAAGTTCTAGCACAAGACTGATATGAAAAAACTGGGGATAGTATTGATCGTTTTTGCCTTTGGCTTTTCTGCCCAGGCGCAAACCGTAAAGGCCACCGGGGCCAAGCTCTGGAAGACTTTAGAAGAGATTGACTACGAGATTACTAAAGATGAATACGGTGACCTTTATGTGCCTGTATTCAGTGAAAATATCAAGGCTATTCAAGGTGAGTTGGTGGAGGTAGATGGCTTCATCATTCCTTTCGAAGGCATGTTCAAGCCTGAGCAACTGATACTTTCAGCCTTGCCCATTAGCGAGTGTTTCTTTTGTGGCTCTGGTGGACCAGAGACCGTGATGGAGATTACCATGAAAAAGGGTGAGAAAGTTAAGTACACTACCAAAAGGGTGAAGATCCAGGGTAAACTGGTCCTTAACCGAGACAATCCAGACAAACTAATGTATCAGTTGGAAGAGGCTAAATATGTCGGTTATGCCGATGGTGCCTATTAATTCACAATGGAGAAGACAATGAAGAGAGTTTGGGTAATACTACTGATGGTCGGCATGGTAGCCTGTGGTAGCAAGGTAGATCACGAAGCCATGAAAGACAAGGTGCTGGATGCTCATGACGAGGTAATGCCGAAAATGGGCCAGCTCGTAAAGCTCAAAAAACAAGTACTTGCCAAAGCCAATGAACTAGACAGCGCCTCAGTTGAAGCTTCTGAATTGAAAAGCCTGGCAACAGACCTTGAAAATGCTTACCAGGGCATGATGAGCTGGATGCATGATTGGTCCGATAAATCAGGTCCTTTTGTCAATGGCGAAGCCAAGTCAGATGAGATCACGGCCTTCTATGAAGCAGAGCAAAAGAAGGTAGATAAGGTGAAATCGGACATTAACGCATCTATTGCCAAAGCTGAAAAGGTCCTTCAATAGCGTTTTAAGCCACTTTTAGATTAAATCCTGTTTGGAACCGATACCATTTTAGGTTTTGGGGTTATATTCATAGGCTGTATTTACTATGAAGAGTTACCAAACCACTTATATTCTGGTGCTGTGCCTGTTTGTGTTCAGTGCCTGTTCCAAATTACCCCCTGGCTTACGTTCCAACCAATTTGAACAGCGTTTCCCTGTCGCCCGATGTGGCGGCAAAGTGCAGGTGAAAGACCCTGACCCAGCTGTGATCTATGGGCAGTACATCAATCCAGATCAGGGTATCTGGCTTTTGACACCCTATGTGACACTGAAGCCCCCCAGGTATACCAAAAATCAGGAAGATCTTGACTACATCGATGACATGCACGATTTCCTTCTCACTCGTATTGAGGACAAATTTGAGCGTGAAAAATGGGTAGAAGACATTGTGCCATATGACATGGAGTCTCTGGGTGAGAAAAGAGATACTGTAGTGAGCCAGATGGTTTCCAAAGCCGTGACCCTTGATACCATCAACTATGGCAACTGGAATGTACCCCCGGAACTCATACGGTCAGATGTTCCCGGCTATTCACTGTTCATGTTCATCGATGGCCAGGTGGGCTTCAATGAGGTGACGGGTTACCAAAACCTGCTGTACCTATTTGTAATCGATAACCAGACCCGGAAAACCACCTATGCCGATTATATGCGCTATGAGTGCGATGTGAGAAATGTCAATGGCCTGGATAAAATACTGGATTACGCCTACCTGAAATTGCTTGCACTGCGATTCCCAAAAGAATTTAAGAAGGAAGGAGAATAGCTAGTTGGCTTGCTGGTTCAGTACTTCTATCACCTCTTCCGTGGTGACTCCGCCATGAGTATTTCCCCATGAGTTGCTGATGAAGGTGAGGATTTCTGCAATTTCCAACGGAGTCAGTTTGGCATTGGCCGGCATAGGCTGATCATAGGTTTTGCCATTGACCATGATTTTACCATTCAATCCGTTTTTGATCCACCTTGCTGCTGCCGGTACATTGGCCAGCAGGAAATCTGAATTTTTCAATGGGGGAATCAGCTGTCCCAGGCCCTGGCCTTGCTCCATGTGGCAATTGGCGCAATAAGTTTCGTACAAGTTGCGACCATTGGTAAAGTATTGTCGCTCTTTATTATCCAATGCAGCCGCATTGTTATTAGAGTCTGAACTGCTTTTGTCAGATGGGCCACAGGCCGCTAAGCAGATGCAAAGCAACAGGCAGCTGCCAATGATGTTAATCCGCATATTCTGCCTGAAGTATTTTGATGTCATTCATAAGCACATCCACCTTTTCAGGTATGGTGCCGTCATAGAAGCCTCGTACGCGTCCTTCCTTGTCTACCAATATAAAGGCGCCACTATGTATATAGCCACCTTCCGCGGTGGGGTCTTCACGCACCTGCACCATGTAGCCGGCAGCGGTACCTAGTTCATAAATCTCTTCTTTTTTGCCGGTCAGAAAGTGCCAGGTCTCATTGTCGTTCACACCCAGCTTTGCAGCATAGCCATTCAAATACTCCACTGTATCATGTTCAGGGTCAATGGTATGTGAGAGAATGGCAAAGTCTTCATTGTCTTTAAACTGATCATAAACCCTCAGCATCTGTTGTGCCATTTTGGGGCATATGGTTGGGCAGGTACCAAAGAAGAAGTCGGCAACATAGATTTTGCCTTCAACCGTTTCTTTGGTCACCATTGCGCTGTCCTGGTCCAAAAAACCAAAAGCTGGAATGGTGTGGTAAATGGTGTCTACTTTACCGTTTACCTCTTCGTAGTCGGTATAACCAAGGATGGGCAGCTTGTAGGTGCTATTCTTTTCACAGGAAGTGAAGATGGCGGCTGCCAGGGTGAATGCTAATGCTAAAGAAAGTCGCTTCATTTTCATGAGTTATTCGCCTTTTTTGGTTCTGATCTTTTTATAAATCCTGATGGCAATCATTAATGCTACAGTGACGAGAAAAAAGCCCAATGTGCCTTTGATCCAGTCCAGTTCATTTTTTAACACGATGATAAACACCACTGAGATGAGGATGAGTGTGGCCAGCTCATTGAAAATTCTCAACTGGGTAGAATTGAATCGCGATACGCCCCTTTGTAGTTCTTTATACAGCTTGTGGCAATACAAGTGATAAATATACAGCAGCCCCACAAAGCTGAGCTTGATCTGCATAAAAGGCAGCTCCAGCATGGCGGGCAGGCTAATAACCATCCAGGAGCCAAAAACCAGCGTGAGCACTGCTGATGGCCAGGCAATGATGTACCATAACCGGTTGGCCATAAGCGACAGTTGTTTGTGTAGTATGGTCCTGTCTGGCTCGGGTTTTTCCAGGGCTTCCGTCTGGTAAATGAAGAGCCTGACAATGTAAAAAAGCCCGGCAAACCAGGTGACAATGAAGATGATATGTAGCGCCTTGATATAAGGATCTGCCATGGCCACAAAGGTAAGTCAGGATTGTCAGAAAGCGATAGGCTCTGTGGTTTCTTTGACGGTCAATGCATCGCCTACTCGAATGCTGCCCAGGTCCATCGGGATCAGGTTCATCCCGAATTGGATTTTGTTGCCGAGGCTGCGGTAGGTAGCCAATGTCTTTAGGGGTTCTTGTCCGCCCTGGCCAGTCTCCTGGTCTATGGTGGTCATGATGCAGCGGGTGCAGGGTTTGGCACCATGGAAGTCAAGCTCGCCAATACTCAGCCTTTTCAGTTCATCTTCTATGTGCGCATGTCCGCCAGTGATTACTACATTGGGCCTGAACCTGTCCACCGGTATGTGCTGGCCAGAACGTTCACTGATGAGGTCCAAAGAAGCCTGATCTAATATGAGCAACGGGTAACCATCGGCAAAGCTCACTTGATCATCGGCATCAGCTGAGTAATCAGGGTCTGTCGGCCTCACGGAGTTGTCGGGCATGTACACCAGCTGGGAAGAAGCGCCCAAGTTTTCACTAAACCAGGCAGAGGCTTCTTTCGAAACCTCATGAGCCATGCAGGGCTGGTCCCAGACTGTAACTGTCAGCTCTTCTGACAGATGATCAGTCATGTTAAATGAAAACTGAATAGACTCATCATGCTTGTGACGAATATGCATCATCACTCCTTCAATATGAGGTTGAAGCAGGGCCATTTTTTTGAATTTACGCTGCGTCATGTGCTTCATATTGCTATCCGCTAGCATCCACCTACGGTCGTATTGCAGGCCTTTCTTTTCCACTTTGGTTTCTTGCATTGCTATGCCTGCCAGCGATTTTACCGGATAAATGAAGAGTTGTGAGACTTGTAATGCCATGTGCCAGAATTTACAGGCAATATACGTGGCTATTTGGGTTCGGGATACACCGGAATTGAATAATTGGAGGGACCGTGTATAAACAAAAACAGGCCGATGAATACACCGGCCTGATCGTTGTCATCAAATGTGGAACACATTAATTGATTGCCATCCAGGCGAGTGTTTCCGGGTTATGACTGCCGTCTGATTTGACTGTACCCAAATCACCCACTGTACCTGATGAGCAGTAAGATCCTTGGATTTCATCCATTCTTACTTCAAACCCTTCATGGGTCACATTCTGGATTCTCAGGCCTGGCGTATCTCCTCCACCATAGGTTTGAATTTGGACAAAAACTTTCGGGGTGACACTCGATAAATAGGGATTATCAAATTTGACGGTGTACCAGGTGTCTTCTGCCCTGTCTGTGGTGAAGTTTTCAACTTTTCCTGTTTTGATTGAAACTGACATAATTGTATTGTTTTGATAAAGCCTACTCTGTTCAGGGTTTTCAGCTTTCCCCTCACCAATCGCCCAATGTTTTAAGGATATTGATTGGGTCAAAGTTGAGCTATTCAAATACCTCGAAAAAGGTTTAATTCCCTGATTTACAAATAAATAAACCCTCTTGCCTGGATAGGGTATACCCTGGAATGGAACAGGGAGATACCGGGTTTTTAACGGGGTGAAAAATGATAAGTCTCTGTAAGTGAGGGCTGTGTGAAGATTTGACCGGAATGGACTAACTGGCGCTTCGTAAATGTTTTTTGATTAATAAATATCTTGAAAATGATCATATAATTATTACTTTAAACCAATCACCAAAATGAAAAAACAAACCGCAATTTCCGTCATGGCTTTAATGCTGCTTACGGTATTCAGCCTCATATCAGTGAATAAGCCACCAGCAGCATCGCCAGAAATCAAGGCCATTATACAGAGCGACTCAGAGGAGTGTAACGCAACGACCTATCAAATTTACCCAGAGGCTATGACTTTGTGGAATACTACCTGGAATGCGTATTATAATACTGAATCTACAAATGACGGTGTTAGGTCTGTTAAGGGTGAAAACCTACTCAAGCTTCACGAATACATTGGCGCCTCAGTAAAAGGTAGCCGGGGAGTCCGTATGTACTATGGCTTGGTCGATGCAGCCGATAGCATACCAGACTTATTTCTGATAAATACTGTCAATTGCAAGAACAGAACCGATGATGATGTGCTATTGGTGCGTGCCTTAGATGAAGCTAAGGAACCGGTCAACGAGTGGATAAGCCGAAAAGAAGCTGATGGATATATCAATAATTGGCAGTCTAAGGAAAGGTCAGATGGCGAAACGATTGTTTATGCTTACAACTATGGATGGGAGCAACTATGGAGCCTGGTAGGCGAAGAATCGACCAAAGACCTGGATATCATTTATGGCCTCAGAACGCTGTCACCGCAAGAGAATGCTACGGATTTTCAGTCGGTTGACAATGACATGTATGGTAGTATCGTATATGTCAATGTCCTGTACACCTCCCAAGATGCCAATCGAGCCTTCACCAATGGTGGCGGAATCTTTGACGATTTCACACGACCTTGTCCACAGTTTTGCGATCCGGACACTACTAACATAACGCCCCTGACCCGCTAACATCTCAATGCACCTGCTCTCTTATATAGGATTATTTATTCCCTTTTTACCGGCTTTAATAGCATCAGTAAGATGGACTGTATTGCCTAAGGAGGTCCGGTGGTTCACAATTATGTTGTGGGCCATCGGGCTCAATGGTGTATTGGGTTTATGGGCAGAAACACAATGGACTAATAACTTGCCTTTTTTTCATAGCTATATTCTTATCGAGGCACTGTTCCTAATCAAGGTTTTTTCATTCCTCTTACCACCTATCATATCCAAAAGAAACCTACTCATTGTCGGAGCAATTTTTACTCTTTTTTGGATCGGTAATGTGTTGTTTTTTGATGGTATATGGGCTAACCCGGCCTATATACGTTTGGCAGAAACGGTGATCATGTTAACCTTGGCGACCGTATGGTTTTATAAGGTGATGAAGGAGCAAAAACACTTGTCGCTCACTCGCTTATTTTCATTCTGGCTCAGCACAGCGGTGCTTATATTCTATAGTGGCAACCTGCTACTCTATGTGTTTAATAACTTCGTTTTTTATCAGGCAAGGCACGTTTTTGTGGTCATCTGGGGTATTCATGCATTCGTTTCAATAATCACTTACTTAATCTATACTATCGCTATCATTTGGGCTCTGAAGAATCCGATATCGTCCTGATTTTTCTGTCTAGTGCCCTCATTGCAGTGGCACTGGCAGGAATACTCGTAGCCTTTGTGGTGTCATACCAAAAAAGGATGGCTAGACAGAACCTGAAACTCCAGCAGCTAGAAAATGAAAAGCAGCAAGACCGTTTAAGAGCCACCATTGAAGGGCAGGAGCGAGAACGAGAACGGCTGGCTTCCGAACTACACGATGGTATTGGCTCCCTGCTTTTAGGCCTTAAATTTCACCTGGCCAACCAGCAAAGGAGCTCTGAGGTAAGCCCCGAACAAAAAGCGTTTTTGATAGAGGCCTGTGAGCAGCTGGAAAAAGGGATGGTTTCGGTAAGGCGACTGAGTCATGATCTGCTGCCAGCTACACTGCAATCGTTCGGGCTTATAGAAGCCATCAAAGAGTGCCTCGAACCCTTGCAGAATGCCGGAGTGCTTCAGCTTCGTTTTGAATGTTCTGAAACACTTGGTCGTTTTCCCAGTGAAGTGGAGCTGGCAATGCTTCGCGTAATTCAGGAATTGATTCAAAATACTGTAAAGCATTCCCAGGCTACCGAGGCAGTGCTGAAGCTAAATTTAGAAGACAGGCAACTGCTACTCGACTATTCTGATAATGGCATTGGCTGGTCCAAAAACGATGCTAAGCCAGGTTTGGGATTGAAGAACATTGACAGCCGGGTGCAGGCGCTCAACGGTACTTTTGAAGTAGATACCACCACTAATGGCTATTCAGCCAAAATAACCCTCAACACAGAAGCATGGAAATAAGGCATCCCTTTATCAAAATAGCCCTGGCCGATGATCACAACCTGGTGAGGTCGGGCATTCGGTCTATTCTGCAAACACAGCCAGGTTTTCAGATTGTGCTGGAAGTGGCAGATGGACTGGCGTTGATCAATGGATTGAAACAGGCAAAGCCAGATGTTATTTTACTGGACCTGGAAATGCCGGTCATGTCGGGTAAGGAATGCCTGGAAGAGATAAGAAAAACTGATGCAGATACTCGGGTAATCATACTCACCATGCATAAAAACCCGGCCTTTATTTTACAAATGATGGAAGCCGGGGCCAACGGTTACCTCATTAAAGACAGCGAACCGGAAGAAGTGATCAAGGCGGTGCAGCATGTGTATGAAAAGGAGTACTATTTCTCCGAGCACATCTCCCGGGCCATGTTGGCGGGCATCGCCAACCCAGACCTTCGGTCTGGTGCTGTTTTAAAACAGCATGGCCTGATTCAGCGAGAAATTGACGTGCTCCGCCACATTTGCCAGGAGAAAACTACTGCAGAAATTGCCGATGAGCTATTTCTAAGCCCTAAAACCATTGAGGGCTATCGGAAAACCTTGTTTGAAAAAACCGGAGCAAGAAATATGGCTGGCCTGGTCATGTTTGCCATCAAACACGGACTGGTAGCGCCTTAGCTGGTACCTATAAATCTGACTTCTATCTCATAATTCAGAAATGCCGTTTGGTTAAGGGTCTTCCACCCTTGAATTCCCTAAAGGGGATCACTAAATCAATTCGATTTACCCTTTTAGGGACAGGGCGCTAATTAAAGTTCACATTCTGGGATATTAACAAAACGGCATTAAATCCGGATTAATCTATAAGCCACAAGAAGGTATTGGAACTTAAGTAAACTTCACGAAAAGAGTTTCGATCAATTGAGGTCACTCATCACCGCAGCCCAGTCGCCCAGGTCTTTCTCGGTATCTACATCATTAAGCACGGGTAGCTCACGGTATTTCAGATCGAGATCATTCAGGTCGTCTAATGTAGAGATAAACACCTCATCGGTGCTCCAGGCTTTGTTTTCGAAGAGCTGTGGAATAAAGTGGCTCATGCCCAGCAGGTAATAACCACCATCCTTTGAAGGACCCACCACGGCATCCGCATTTTCAAGTTGCTGAAAAGCCTCTCTGATCAGCTGGCAGCTGATGTCCATCAAGTCACTACCAATGATGCAGACTTTTTCATAGCCATCTTCAAAAGCCTTTGCAAATGCGTTTTTCATGCGCTCGCCCAGGTCATCTCCTTTTTGGCAGGCTTTGGCATAGCGCTCATTTTCCCAAAGGTCGTCACGGTCTATGTATTGGTTGTAATACACCACCTTATCGGTAGCCACCAGTCCTGTAGCTTCACGGGTTTTGCGCAAAAGCTGGTAATAAATGGCCAGGGCTACTTCATTGCCAACAGTGGCGGCCAGCCTGGTTTTTACCGTACCCAGTTCAGGATTCTTTACAAAAATAATCAGTAACGACTTGCCCATAGCTTATTCGACCGCCTGGCCTTCTCTTAATAAAAACCCAAACAAGTCACTATATACGTGTACGCTGTCTGTGGGTTGATTTTTTTGGTTAAAGACGGTGCGCTTTTCGTTTTTCCAACGGACAATGCCACCATCGAGATTGTAAAGATTACGAAATCCCTGCTTGGCTAATGTCGTCCCCCATTCAGTACTGCGAAATCCGATGGTGCAATAAAGCACAATAGGCGTGTTCTTGTCAACTTCCTGCCAATTCAGGCCCTCTACCCATTCCGCACCGCGCAAATGGCTCACCTCAAACTCCCTTTTCTCGCGTACATCTACCAATAATATTTCATTACCATTTGATATCTGCAGCAGCCCCTCTGGGTCCAGGGTCTTCACACCATTCATAGCACCAAAAGCAGCCAACAGATGACTGTTAAAAATCAGGGCCAGAAAACAAGTGGTCAATATACCGGCCAGTATAGACCATCTCAGACCTTTTCGGTTTTTGGGACTCATGGTTGTGAATGAAAGCCTTTGACCAGTGAAATTGTTTTCACTGGTCAAAGGTTCAACATTTGGTTGCGAATATATAGTCTATCTGACAAACCAAATAATTATTACCTTCGAAACACATGGCCAGAAAGCGTTTAAGTATAGCAACATTGACTGAGGGCATCCTTGCCGGAGACCGCCTGGTACTCAGTAGGGCAATCACTTTGATGGAAAGTACCCGTGCCGATGATGCCGAACAAGCAGAAGAACTTTTAAAGGCCATTTTGCCCCATAGTGGTAACTCAATGCGCATAGGCGTCACGGGTGTGCCTGGGGTTGGCAAAAGTACCTTTCTCGAATCTTTTGGTGAACTGGTCACTGGCCTCGATAAAAAGATTGCCGTGCTCACCATTGACCCATCCAGTCAAAAGACCGGTGGCAGCATTCTGGGTGATAAAACCCGCATGGAGTTGCTGGCCCGAAATCCCAAGGCCTTTATCAGACCATCTGCCTCAGGCTCGGCTTTAGGTGGGGTCAACAACCGCACCCGTGAAGTCATGCTGCTATGCGAAGCGGCAGGTTTTGAGGTGATCTTTATAGAAACGGTGGGTGTAGGCCAGTCAGAAACGCTGGTCAAAGGCATGGTAGATTTCTTTTTGCTACTAATGCTGGCCGGGGCAGGTGATGAGCTTCAAGGCATCAAAAAAGGCATCATGGAAATGGCCGATGCGGTGGTGATCAACAAGGCTGATGGCGACAATGTGAAGGCGGCCAAACGCGCACGCGCAGAATATGCCAATGCTTTGCACCTTTTTCCGGCAGAAGCTACTGGCTGGATACCGGAGGTAAAAACCTGCTCAAGCCTGGCACAGACTGGCCTGGAAGAAGTGTGGGAGATGATAGAGCGTCACCACAGGCAGCTCACTGGCAACGGGCACTTTGAAAAAAACCGCAAGGCACAAAGCGTGCAGTGGATGAAAGAGCGGATTGCCACTTTGCTGGAAAGGGCATTTTATGAAATGCCCGAGGTCAAAGACAATTACCCCAAGCTGATGAAGCAAGTAGAGGCAGGTGAGCTACCCGCTTTGAATGCAGCTCATCAACTGATGAACAAATTCCTTAAAAATTAAAATCCCTCGCGTATCCAGGCATTTGCCTTTCCTCACGAGGGCATAATCGGTCATGATTATGGAATCTCTGTTTTAGTTGCTGCGTCTTACGCTCGAAGCACCTGAAGTGTTTTTGCTTATGCTAGGGCTGCCCTTGTAGCGGATGCTTGAAGCGCCAGAGGCACGAACATCTAATTTATCAGAAACATTTACACGGGCACTGCCTGCACCGGTTACGCGGATGTCAGCGATCTCACTTTCCAGGTCGAAAGCGCGGTAAGTTGTAGCTCCGGTGGTACGAACCGTTTGATCACGGGCACGGCCCTCCATGTTGATTACACAGGCACCTGAAGCCTGGATATACAATTCCTTTACATCAATCTCCATGCTAATAATAGAAGCTCCGGATAACTCTAATTCGAATTTATCGCCCTTGATTTCGTCTCTGGTTTGGATTTTAACCGCACCACTGGCATCTATACGTTCCAAACTTTTTACAGTCAAATAAGCGCGCGGTGAATTGCGCATTCTGCGGGTATTACGCGAATCTCGGATGCGCAAAACCAGTTTTCCGCCACGAACTTCACTGATGATGTCATCGATATAACGCTCATCGGCTTCTATTTCAAGCGATTCTGTAGCACCTACACTAATCTCAACCACAAAGGCACTGCTTACGCTCAGCTCGTTAAAGCCAGAAACATCTCGTTTCTCACGTTGTTGTGCCCACCCTACTGAAACTACCATGACCATCATCATCATACCGATGAATAATTTGCGGTAATGGCCTGCTTGCTTTTTCATTTTCTTAATTGGTTAAATTCTGCACTAAAGATAAACGGATTCGAAGAAGGTTGCACAGCAGTGAAAAGATTTTGGTGAATGCTCACTATCTTATTGAATTGGTTGTGGTCATGGTTACGCCAAGTCGGGTACATTGACCATGGCTTTTTGATTGACAGGTCGGAGCACCGACATTGGCTTGCAACTAAAAATCACACTTTTCGCATTATATCTCCTGTTATGCAACACATCGTAATTATTGGCAATGGTATTTCCGGCATTACCACCGCCAGACACATTCGCAAGAAAAGCGATCATCACATCACGGTGATCTCTGGAGAAACGGATCATTTTTTCTCCCGCACCGCCCTCATGTACATCTACATGGGCCATATGAAGTATGAGCACACCAAGCCTTATGAAGACTGGTTTTGGAAGAAGAACCGAATTGAGCTTAAAAAGGCCTGGGTAGAGTCCATCGATACTTCTGGCAAACTGCTTACTTTCAGTGGTGGTGAAACCATGAAGTATGACAAGCTGGTGCTGGCCACAGGCTCTAAGCCCAATAAGTTTGGTTGGCCAGGACAGGATTTGAAGGCTGTTCAAGGCCTTTATAGCTACCAGGACCTGGAAAGCATGGAGCAAGATACCAGGGGCATTTCCCGAGCAGTAATCGTAGGAGGAGGCCTCATTGGTATTGAGATGGCGGAAATGCTGCTGAGCAGAAATATCCCAGTTACCTTTTTGGTAAGAGAAGCAAGTTTCTGGAACAATGTGCTTCCCCCTGAAGAGTCGGAAATGATCAACAGGCACATCAAAGAACATCATGTAGACCTGCGATTGGGCGCTGAACTAAAGGAGATTTTGTCCGATGAAAACGGTAGGGCCCGTGCAGTAGTTACAGGAGATGGTGAGGAAATAGCATGTCAGTTTGTAGGTCTCACAGCCGGGGTATCGCCCAATATTGGCTTCCTGGAGGGTTCAGGTATCGAAACCAACCGGGGCATCATGGTAGATGAATACCTGCAAACCAATGCGGAAGGTGTTTATGCGGCCGGAGATTGCGCAGAGTTTCGCACTCCCAACGGACAGCGCAGGCCCATAGAGCAGGTTTGGTATACTGGCCGTATGATGGGAGAGGCCCTGGCCCATACATTATGCAAAAGCCCTACGAAATATGAACCGGGTCATTGGTTCAACTCTGCCAAGTTCTTTGACATAGAATATCAGACCTATGGCTGGGTTTGGGCTCAGCCCAAAGAGAATGAAGCTAGCTTTTATTGGGAACATGAAGGAGGCAAAATCAGCCTGAGACTGGTCTTTGATAAAGAATCAAGGCAGCTGTTGGGGGTGAACAACTTTGGCATCAGGCTGCGTCACCATGCTTTCGATAAATGGTTTAAAGAAGGCAGAACAGTCGACTTTGTGCTGGAACACCTGGCCGATGCCAATTTCGACCCTGAGCTGTACAAGCAGTATGAGGGCGAAATCATTAGTCGCTTCAATCAGGAGCAGAACACCAACATTCGGCTGAAGAAGAAAAGCTGGAAACGCATTTTAGAATTAGTATCATAATATCACCACATCAACCATGTCATCATTAGATCCAAGTTTATCCATAGCCAATCCGGAACCAAAGAATACGGATGCGATACAGAAGCTGGGCCTGGCCCTGGCCAGTCTCGGACTGCTCGTATTGTTCCTGGCCTGGGGCAATGTGAGCATTCCTGCCAACATAGGCCTGCCCATCGCTTTGGGAGGCATTTTCATAGGCGTAGCCATTTATGGCGCACGTTCTTATGCCAACCAGCCGGAAGGCATCAAAAACAATGGAGTATGGTTCAAAAGTCTCACCAGCAGGGGCATACTCGGTTGGATGGTAGGCATTGTCCTCACTGGCTTTTATGTGCTACTCTATTGGTATCCTGAATTCATCGGGTACAAACCAGGAGCCAACGAAGGCCTTGTGAAGCTGTTCGATCCATTGAGCATGTTCTTTAAAGGCACAGCCGCCTCGCAGTGGTTTGTTTATGGTACGCTCTATACGCTGGCCATTACCTCGCTGGGCATCAAGTTTATGTACAAATACCGTCACAACCGCTACCAGCTGATAAGAACGGTTGTGGTGATGATCTCCCAGTTTTTCCTGGCCTATTTCATACCCGAAATACTCGCAGGCCTCAATTACAATGATGTAACAACCGCCTCGGGCGACTACCTGGGCTATTACAATACCGACATTAAAAACATCTGGCCTCTGGATTACGACTTCTTCCACGACTGGCAGCAAGATGCCTTCAGGCAAGAATCTTATCAACCGCTGGGCGTGCTCTTTCTCTTCATTGGTATGGCCATGTTTCTAGTGGTAACTCCTGTGCTCACTTACTATGTAGGTAAGCGCTGGTACTGCTCCTGGGTATGTGGCTGCGGTGGCCTGGCCGAAACTGCCGGTGATCCGTTCCGTCACCTGTCTTCTAAAAAACTGGGTGCCTGGAAGCTTGAGCGCTGGCTCATCCATGGCGTAATGGTCTTTGTATTTGTGATGACAGCCGCTACGGTTTATGGCTACTTCTGGAATACCGGTGAGGTGTTTGGCCTTAACATATATGAGAACTTTCAAAAGCCCTATGGCTTCTTGATTGGCGCTGCCTTTAGTGGGGTTATTGGTGTAGGCTTCTACCCAATGCTGGGTAATAGGGTGTGGTGCCGCTTTGGCTGTCCTATGGCAGGCTATATGGGTATTATTCAGCGCTTCAAGTCACGCTTCAGAATCACCACCAATGGTGGCCAGTGCATCTCTTGTGGCAACTGTTCTACCTACTGCGAGCAGGGTATTGATGTAAGGGCCTATGCACAAAAAGGGCAGAACATTGTACGTGCAAGCTGTGTGGGTTGTGGTGTCTGTTCAGCTGTATGCCCCAGGGGCGTATTGAAGCTGGAAAATGGCCCTGAAGAAGGCCGTGCCGACCTGCCACCCATCATTATTGGCAACGAAAGCATCAAAGTAGCCGAGTAAAAAAATCAAACGTTAATTAATTGGAGCCCTTCTGAAAAGAAGGGCTTTTTTCGTGTCCAGTATTGAAATTAGAGATATAAAACTATCAATTCTCCGAAAAGGCATAAATAGTACATAAAATGCTAGTTAAGCTGCATTTGTTGTGTAATTTAGCATTGAAGTAAAGCATTTTGGATTAAGGCATTGTTAGGCCTGTTTCGACATTCCCTCAACCTTCATTATAACACCATTCAGGTGCACTATTCATAAGAGAAAACTTGATTATTCAAGTCTATTTTGGTTGTAAGAGTCCGTCCCCCAGGCGGGCTCTTCGTTTTTCAGGTGGGTGGAAAGACTACTGATCCCTGTCTTTCCAGGCTTGCACAAACTTGGTGTAGGCGCTGTCCGTCAGCCGCATGGTTCTGGCAAAGATCGATTCAAAATCATCTGGGTTGGCCATTATCTGCTCGGAAGAGGTCCAGATGACTCCTTTAAGCCAGTAAACTTTCGCCACTTTCACATCTCGTGTTACCTGATGGCATATCTCCTTGGCCTGCGTGATTTTGGCCGGGTCACTTAGTTTTAAGTTGGCCAATCGTGCTACTCTGAAAAAGTCGGGATCGTCATTGTCTATGGTGATGTAATAGGTCCTTTCGTTATACTGAAACTTTACATCCCCATCGTCATCTACTTCGGGTCCATAGCCTTCTTCAGTCAAAAAATCGACATACCGGTCTATCAGCGATTTTTGGCCCAGGCTCTTTTTTACAGAGCTGAATTGCGCTTGGGTAGAAAAAGTAACGAAAGTAAAAAGGATAAAAAAGTAGAAGCGGGTCTTCATTACTAGAATTTTGGTTGCCCCGCTAAAATAGGGAGAATTCGCAAATTAGGTAGTGTGATTTATCCAAGGACTCATTTTTACCTCCTTTATGCCTCAGAGTTACTCCAATAATGGGGTTTGACGAATTATCATATCTTGTCTGGAAATTGAGTGTCTGTAATGTCAAGTATAAAAAAACTAATTCCCTCGGTTTTGCTTCTAATGCTTTTTGGGAATTGTGGTAGCCCCGAGAGCAGCAAGACTAATTATACCAGCCATATGTCCGCCTGTTTGACTCCAAAGCAGGTGAGAGGTCTGGATTGGTTGTCTGGTGAGATGGAACGTAACCTTAAACGTGTTTTCAAAACAGACAGCACACGTGAGGTTTACCAAATGCTCATGGCCTATTATGCCCGTCAAGGCGATGAACCGACACAGAACCCATTTTATGATATAGGTATCAGCGATGTGGATTCATGGTTGGCATACGATTCTTCTGACTTTTACCATGATGTAAATGTCTTTGTTTATGGTGCAGAGAGGCAAACAACTGACTGGGGTACCCTGGCCATTGGGGGCACCATTGGTCCCCGTGATAATGATGGTTGGAGAGTAAATAATGTTGAGGGTGGATTCGCTCAATGTTTGCTAAATAGTAATACCAATGAAAAGTTGGCTCCACTTCTGGAATTGCTGTCCCAGCCTATTGCGATAGATGATAAAGCGATTGCGAGGAGGCTTAGAAAGGACCTAGGTGAGGCAGAGTGGGATGACCCAATATTGCGGCTGTATATCACTGTCTATTACTATTATAATGATGCCAGTATAACGTTGGAAATAGTTAAAGCATTTGGAGGTTTAGACTTATAAGGGTATGGATTAGGAAATGCCCTTGATTAAAAAGAGCATAAAAAAACCGCAGACCCTCCAGCCTGCGGTTAACCCCAGCTTATGCAACAGAATTCGTAATGAGGGCCTTAGCCGCAAAGAATCAGGAAGTTTGGCTTTGCTTTCATAGCAGCGCTATGATAAAAAGGCAAACGAATTTTTATTACTGATTCAAAGTGGGTGAGGTCCGTAATAGAAAAACTGTTGCATAAGCGGGGTTTTTACTCAATCAAACCAAAAAATACAACCTACTTAATATATCTAAAACCCAGGTTGAGGGTGGTGCCTCCACCATCGTTGCGCGATGCAAAGAAGGTAGTAGTGGAGGCCTCAATCCCCAACTTGTCAGTTAGTTGGATCTTAATGCCTGCCCCAGCTTGCTGAAACCATTGGCTCAAGCCAAATTGCTCGTCAAAACCGTTGCTCACTCGTTCAAACCTGGGTGAATACTGGTACAATGCGAACAGCGATACTTTCTGACTGGGAAAATAGCTCAGAATAC
>Ga0316204_10001320_pt1 | contig 70461 bp, 61 predicted proteins | sample 6monrhotite_MG_2_FD_205661 | JGI IMG/M metagenome (GOLD analysis project Ga0316204, IMG submission 205661) | Microbial mat bacterial communities from mineral coupon in-situ incubated in ocean water Damariscotta River, Maine, United States -... | ecosystem: Environmental > Aquatic > Marine >... | reverse complement strand
CTTTAAATCTTTTGGATTCTCCTGGATAACGTTCAGCCTGTTCAGGATTTGTTCAACAAAATCTATGAATTGCACAAGTAAGTTGAAATTTGTTGGGATTACTATATGTAGCAGACCGAATGCTTACAGTTCAAAAATCGTTAACCTACCTGCAGCAGGCAGGTCGGTGTTCCTTGCCTGCCCTCGTAGCGAAGCGTAACGGGGTTCTTAAATCATTTTTAAACGAATTTTATTTGTAGTCAAACCTATGGACTTGCAGTCCATAGTGGTTTATTCCGAACGGTTGCAATGTTTCCCTGCTAGGGATTAAGTGGAGAAAAAGCCTGACTTAAAACGCGCTATTCAATTGATCGGTGATGGAATTGGCCAGGTTTTCCAAAGGTCGTTTGGCCACCATGGCCAACATAGGGTTTAAGTCAGCCGCCACATCAACACGAACAACAGTATTTTGTTCGTTGAGGATGTCTGGTTCCAAGTGTATCAACAATGAAAATTTAACGGGCGATTTACCATTGGGCACCAGCTCCAGTGTAGCTGGAATTTCTTTTCGTGCAAATTTCAAACCCAGGTCGGCCATCCCCTTAATCGTAAACGAACAGGTTTCAGCATCGGATTGCCAGTTCACAATCTGCTCCGGCATCAGTTGTTGATAATTATTAAAATCGCTTAAAAAGTCAAATACTTTATGCTGACTGGCCTTAACGTTTCCTGTTTTTCCTTCAATTTTCATGCGCTCTTGATATGATAATTATTGATTTTGAGTTAATCTGTATAATCTTGGCTCCACTTTTCAGGATCTTTGCGCCATGCTTGAAGTGACAATAAATCTTCCTGACTGATGAAATTATTTTCCAAGGCCACTTGGATAAGGTGGTCATAATCAGAAAGGTTGAGCAATTTGCATTGTGCTTTTTCAAAATTGACATCTGCCACCGCCAAGTTGTAACTAAAAATAGCTACCATTCCTTTCACCTCGATGCCTGCCTCGCGAAGTGCAGCGACAGCATTCAGGCTACTTTTTCCGGTAGACACCAAGTCTTCAACAACTAGGCTTGACTCGCCTTTACGGATGAAACCTTCTATTTGATTACTTAAACCATGGTTTTTGTTTGTGGAGCGGACGTAAGAAAATGGAAGACCCATTTCCTGAGCCATCAGCACCCCCTGAGGAATGCCTGCCGTGGCCACGCCAGAAATCATCTCCACCGACCCAAAATGTTCAGTGGCTGCCTGCACCAACTGTTGACGAATGTAGGTGCGGATGACCGGAAATGATAAAGCAATACGATTGTCGCAATAAATGGGTGATCGCAGTCCGGAAGCCCAGGTAAAAGCTTTAGCAGGACTAAGTTTGATGGCATGGATCTCCAGTAAATGGAGCGCGATATTTTCGGCGGTTTCCTGTGAATAAATCATAAAGCAAAGATAGAAAGATTGTAATTACTCGCTACTTAAAGATTGATATTACCTTTGTATTAAAACTTGGAATCATGTATAAAATCTATTTTCTTGATAGGTGCCTACAACTTGGGGCTGCAAAGGAGGAATCATCAAGCTTACCGACTTTAGAACTATTGGATAAAACCGCGCTACTGAGTTTCATTCAACAATGGCTGAAGGATGAGAAGCGTCAGGACCTGATTTTAAAGGGCTATAAAGCGAAGAAAATGTATAGACACCTCAAGGAGGGGTTGAGCTATGTGAAAGCAGCCGGTGGAGTGGTTAGGAATCGAAAAAGGCAGGTATTATTCATCAAACGATGGGGTATCTGGGATTTGCCCAAAGGCAAAAAAGAAAAATCAGAAACGATAGAAAACTGTGCGTTAAGAGAAGTGCAAGAGGAAACAGGGGTTGATAAACTCAGCTTGAAGACCTCACTTCCATCAAGTTACCATATATATTTTCACCGGGGTGAGCCCATTTTGAAAAAGACCTATTGGTTTCTTATGGAGACCGATTTTGAGGGGGAGCTCAGCCCTCAGCAAGAGGAAGATATAAGCCAGGCATTGTGGTTGGACCAGGAGGCCTGTCGGGAGGCGCTTCAACAAAGCTATCGTTCGTTACGAGAGTTTTTGGAAGAGTCCATTTGTAATCTGGAAAAGTTTTAAGCATAAACAAAAAAAAGCCACGCAATGCGTGGCTTTTTTTGTTTTAAATTATCTTAACGCTAAGCAAGTGCAAGGCGTTTAAAATCGGTAACTGTCAGATTTTTATCTAATTCCTTTAAGTAGTCGGCAACTGATTTTTTCGAATCTTTGATAAATGCCTGGTTTAACAAAGTATTCTCTTTAAAGAATTTATTAAGTTTACCCAAAGCGATCTTTTCAATCATTTCTTCAGGTTTACCTTCTTGACGAACCTGCTCTTTACCAATCTCAATTTCCCTTTGAATAATTTCCTCAGAAACGCTGTCTTTATCAAGAGCTACAGGAGCCATAGCGGCAATCTGCATCACCACATCGTGACCTGCTGTTTTTATCGCTTCGCCGTCTTGGTTCATGCTTGCGATACTTGCGATACGATTCCCGGGGTGGGTGTATGCATAAACGCTTTCAGCCTCGACAACTTCAAAATGTCTCAATTGAACTTTTTCGCCTATAAGGCCTGTTTTATCAACAATAGAATCAGCGATGCTACGACCATCCATTTGTAAAGCATTTAGCTCGTCAGCAGTCTTTGCACGCTTTGCAATTCCGAGGTCAATTACGGAAGTCACATAATCAATAAATTCCTGATTTTTAGCAACAAAATCGGTTTCGCAATTGATCATAATCACAGCTGCAAATTTATTATCGTCACTTACTTTAGCGAGCACAACACCTTCACTGGCTTCACGGTCAGCACGTTTGGCGGCAACTTTTTGTCCTTTTTTCCGCAAAAAGTCGATGGCTTTTTCCATGTCACCTTCTGTTTCAACCAATGCCTTTTTACAGTCCATCATACCGGCACCGGTAGTTTTTCTCAGTTCATTAACTTGTTGAGCAGTTATTTTCATTTCTAATATTTTTAATCCGATTTAAGCGTTGGGTTTTGTTGAAGGTTTTTTTACTACCCTGGTTCTTTTCTTTCCAACTTTTTCAGCATTGACGTCAGCTTCTTCTTCAGCTAATTTCAAGGTTTCCGATTTAGCTTTAATATCAGCGGCAGCCACTGTTTCAGCCTCCTCTTTAGCTTTATTATCGGCAGCAGTCTTGTCGCGTGCCATTTTGCGCTCAGATAAACCTTCGGCAACGGCAGATGCAACAACATTCATAATTAAAGTAATTGATTTGGACGCATCGTCATTGGCAGGAATTGGAAAATCGATCAGGTTAGGATCGGTATTGGTATCCACCATGGCAAAGGTTGGAATATTCAATTTGCGTGCTTCCGCGATGGCAATTTTTTCTTTGTTGATGTCCACAACGAATAAAGCTGCCGGAATACGGCTCATGTCAGCAATACTACCTAAGTTCTTTTCAAGTTTGGCACGTTCGCGTGTAACCTGAAGACGTTCACGTTTTGAAAGGTTGGTCCAGGAATCAGTAACCATCATCTTATCAATATTGGACATCTTTCTGATGGCTTTACGGATGGTAGCAAAGTTGGTAAGCATTCCACCTGGCCAGCGCTCAGTAACATAAGGCATATTGATTTTCGCCACCGTTTCAGAAACGATGTCTTTGGCTTGTTTCTTGGTAGCTACAAAAAGAATTTTACGGCCTGATTTTGCAATTTGTTTCATTGCGTTGGCAGCCTCTTCCAACTTGGCTTGGGTTTTATAAAGGTCGAGAATGTGGATTCCATTGCGCTCCATAAAAATATATGGTCCCATATTTGGGTTCCATTTACGTCTGAGGTGGCCAAAATGAACACCAGCCTCAAGCATTTCGTCAAAACTTACTTTTACCATGGTTAAATTTTTAAAATTGTTTACATTCACTAAAATCAACTGCTGAATAGCCCTTTATGGAGTTCCAGCAATTTGGATACTAAACTCGTTCCAACATCTTGAAAAAATAGACTAACGTTTGGAGAACTGGAATTTTTTACGAGCTTTGGGTTGACCCGGTTTTTTACGCTCTACCATACGAGGATCTCTTCTCATCAGACCGTTTTCTTTGAGTACCGGACGATATTCTTCATCCATTTTCACCAGTGCTCTTGAAATAGCCAGACGAAGTGCTTCTGCTTGACCATTGAATCCACCACCAGTCAGGTTGACTTTGATGTCGAATTTACCCAGGTTGTCTGTAAGAAGCAAGGGTTGTTCCACCACATAATGCAAAGTGGCAATGGGGAAGTATTCCTTAAAATCGCGGCCATTAACCGTAATTTTACCATCACCATCTTTTACATAGATACGTGCAATAGCAGTCTTTCTTCTACCGAGTGCGTTTAAAACTTCCATCTCTATTATCTAATTGAATTTAAATTAATTTGCTTGGGTTTTTGGGCTTCATGATTGTGTTCTAAACCTGCGTAAACATGCAGATTGCGAAACAATTGACTACCCAGTTTGTTTTTGGGGAGCATGCCTTTAATGGCTTTTTCCACCATAGCAGCAGGTTTTTTGGCCATCAGCTGTTTGGCTGTGGTAATACGCTGTCCACCAGGATAACCTGTGTGGCGAATGTATTCTTTCTGTTCCCATTTGTCACCGGTTAATCGTATCTTGTCGGCATTAATAATGACAACATAATCACCAGTGTCGGCATGTGGGGTAAAATTAGTTTTGTATTTTCCCCTGAGAAATTTAGCCGCCACAGAGGCTAGTCTTCCCAATACCTCATTTTCCGCATCAATCAATACCCACTCTTTGTTAGCGGTTTCTTTGTTGGCGCTTATTGTCCTGTAACTTAAAGTATCCATTCTATCTATTTGTTTCTTAAGTCCTTTTGCTAATTCATCCAAAATTCGGGGTGCAAAAATAGAAATTATTTTCTAATTTGACAAAGTTTTATAAGCTTAATTCAATTAAATATTAAAAAGCCTTGAGCATGAGTGTTTGTTACCCATTAATTCGTATTCTTAAGGTCTAATGTCTTCCTGCTTCTTAGTTTAAAATTCATCTGTTGGTTTTTACCTTGCCCTACAACTTCCAAGTTGATATTCCTCTTGATTGCTTTTTGGCCACGGGACTTAGCATCATTGGAAAAGCTAAAATGTTTATTTCCATCTTGGCTGAATTTCAATAATTCATATTTCCCCTTTTCATAGGCGCCAAAAGTCTTGCCATCATCTTCATACATCACGCTTTCGGAAGAAGCACCCCTGGCAGCAGGAAAAAATTTGACAGTCAATGTTTTGGAAGAATAATCATCTGTTGTATTTACCGCTTTAGCCATCGGAATAAAGGCACCGGCTCTGACAAAAACCGGAATGGTTTCAATGTTTACCTTTACTTTAATCCACCGACCACCTATGAACGTTTTACCGGTCCACCAGCTATACCACAGCCCTTTTGGTAGATAAAGTCGTCGACTTTTTACACCTGCTTTTAATATCGGGGCGATAAGCAGGTCTTTTCCAAAAAAGTATTCATCAGTAATATTATAGGTTGTACTGTCGTCGGGAAACTCATAAAACAAAGGCCGGATGATGGGGCTTCCTTCTTTATGGGATTCCCATGCTGTAGTATACAAATAAGGGAGTAGCCGGTAACGCAACTTGATGAAATTGCGTACAATACGGCGGGTGGTATCGTTAAAAAATATTGGTTCCGAAGGAATACCGGAGCCATGAGGTCGCAAAATGGGGGAGAAACAAGCAAACTGCAACCAACGTGTATAAAGTTCGTTGTTTTTAACGCCCATAGCAAAGCCACCCGCATCGGCATGCACGAATGGGAAACCGCTAAGACTCATGTTTAGCATCACCGGCAGTTGAGCTTGCAAACCACCCCAGCTACGGGATACATCTCCGGACCAGGGAAAAACAGCATAGCGTTGAGAACCGGCATAACCTGCCCGGTTCAAATCAAAGAGACGTGTTTGCGGATAAAATTTTCTATACTTCTCAAAAAGCATCTTCTCCCAATAAAGCGCATAGATATTATGGATTTGAAATGCGCTTTTACCCACACAATACTCGTCGGCAGGATGGGTTTCGGGTTCACCCAAATCGCCCCACCAGCCTGCAACACCGATTTTTATTTGTTTTTGGTATTGCTGCCAAAACCAATTTTGGGTTTTTGGTTTGAAAATATCAAGGAGACCCGCCGGGCCAAAATAAAATTTAGAATTATTATAGGTATGACCCAGGCTGTCGGTGGCGAATAGTCCCAGGCTGTCTGCAATCCGGAAATTCTTTAAAGTGTCGATGATATATGGCTCGGTAATCAGGATTGTCTTAATTCCCTTTTTCCTAAAATTAGCAATCATCTGAGCAGGATTTGGCCAATGAGGTTTGTACCAATCCAGTCTTCCCAGATAGCCTTTGATGTTGTTGCCAAACCAATAAAAATCGAGGATAATAGCATCCATTGGAAAGTCCTCTTTTTGCATCATGTTGACGATGGAATCAGCTTCACTTTGGGTACGATAGGCCATGCGCGACTGCAAATTCCCCAAAGCCCAGCGTGGAGGAAGCGGCTGTGTACCCGTGAGCCGGCCATAAGAACGGTAAAGGTCAGGAAATTTACGCCCCGCAATAAATACATATTTCATCAAACCACCTACAGCCCCCAATTCCAAAATAGTTGGATGTGTTTTACCCAAATCGGCATAGCCTTTTTGAGGATTGTCGAACAATAGCAAATATTTTTTGGAGGACAACAATAGCGGTACAGAAAAGTTCAGATTTTTCTCTCCGATTCCATAGCCATAATGCGCCTGATTATACAACTGGAATTTATTCCCTTTGAGTTTTTTTACGGCTCTTTCCCCTAAACCGAAATAATGCTCCCCCGGACTAATCTTAAATTTTAGCCCCTCATGACCAGCATGATGGAAATAGCCTTTATCTTCTTGCAAAAGGGTGTCATTATGATAGATAAAAGCCACAAATACAGGATTTTTATGAATGACTACAAGCAGGCTATCAGTATGCCATTCAATCCATTGAGCATTTATTTTCAATGTGGTCTTTAGTGGTTGGGGCTTCATAATGATGGCCTCAGATGAATCAGGAACGGGCTGCCGGCCGGGGAAGTTTATCACCTCAATGATTTTCGGACTGTATGCTTTTAGTTGTAACAAACCGTGATCGGTTTGGATATTGAGCAGGCCATTAATGAGGCTATAATTCAGGATTTTTCTGTTTTTAAAAGGAACGGCAGCTTCATTCACCTGGCCGGAATCAACAATCGGTTTAACCGAATTAGTAGGCGAAGGATTTGGTGGAATCACCTCCACCCCTTTTGCAAAAAGAGGAATAAGCCATAGGAGAAAGAAAACAGAAAAAACAAATCTCAAATTCCAAGCCGCAAATAAACCCCAATTCTTTAGAAACTTAAACCCCAAAAGGGTCGATGGTAATTTCAAATTTGATGGTTGTGATTTTTTTAATTTTTGATTCATTGTAATTTGCGATTTCGTATCAATAATACTTTGATTTAAGTATTCTCTCTCTGTTTCTATTTCTCCAACTCCACAATCAACGGCGATTTGGCCGGGATTGTGATGCTTTTCAATTGCGTAATAAATTCCCCATCCAAAACAGATTTACCTTTTGAAAACCCTTGCAAATCATCTGAAAAGCGTGAAAGATCCACCGTTACTTTTTTATTATTATTATTGAGCATGACCATCACACTTTGGCCTTTATATTTTCGAAAGTATACGTATACACCATTTTCCACAATATAATGGGTAAGGCTTCCAAATTGTACGGCCTTATTCCCCTTGCGCCAATGCATCAAATGCGATAAGAAGTTGAAAGCGTCGTTTTGCTCCTGTGTCCGGCCTTGAGCTGTGAAGGCATCTTTGGCATCGCCAGGCCAACCGCCGGGGAAATCCATACGCACATTGCCATCGCTCTTGCTTTTATCACCATCCATCAGTATTTCGGTTCCATAATAAATCTGCGGAATGCCGCGGGTGGTAAACAGAAAAGCCATGGCCATTTTCCATTTGTTGAGGTTATCACCGACATTGTGAAAAAAGCGGTTATTATCATGGTTATCAGCAAATACCACCAGTTTCATGGGATCGCTATACACAAAATCCTGCGAAATCACTTCATAGATTTGTGCCAAACCACTCGTCCAGCCACTGGGTTCGTTAAAGGCTTTATTGATGGCAAACATCAAGGGGAAGTCGAACACATTGGTCAGATTGGAATGATAACCATCGGCATTGTGATTATTTTCAAGCCAGTAAGCAACCGCTGCCGGAGAAGAAAGCCAGGCCTCCCCTACCACATTAAAGTGCGGATATTCCTTCAGAAGCCTTTTCATCCAATGCGACATAAAGTCTTTGTACGAATATGGATAAGTATCCTGACGGATGCCATCCAGCCCTGCATATTCAATCCACCAAATGCTGTTCTGAATCAAATAATTAGCCACCAACGGATTGTCCTGATTGAGATCGGCCATGCTATGATCGAACCAGCCGCCAACCATATGCTTATAATCGTATTTAGAAGCGTGAGGATCAGTAACTACCCCGCCATGATAGTTTGAACGGGTAAATTTTGGCCAGTTGTTGTACCAATCTTTGGTTGGTAAATCGTTTTTCCAGAAATAATTGGTTCCACAATGGTTAAAAACCATATCCTGAATGATTTTCAGCCCTTTTTCATGGGCTTCTTTCACCAGCGTTTTATAGTCGCTATTGGTTCCAAAACGCGGATCTACCTTATAATAATCGGTCATGGCATAACCATGGTAAGAATATTTTGGAAGATTGTTTTCCATTAATGGGGTACTCCAAATGGCCGTGACACCCAGGTTTTTCAAGTAATCAAGATGATCTTCAATTCCTTTGATATCGCCGCCATGCCTTCCATTGGGGTCTTTTACATTGGCTTTCTCCAGCATCCCGGGCATATTATCATTCGTGGTGTCGCCATTGGCAAAACGATCGGGCATCAGTAGATAAATCACGTCGGAAGTATTGAAACCCTGATGCAGCTTAGGATTTTTGTTTCTTTTATTCAAGGCATAAGGATAAACTATCCGTTTTCTTTTCCCTTTTTTGAAGACTATGTTCATGGTGCCGGGTTTCGTCTTGGGGGAGATAATCAGGTTGAGAAACAAATAATTGGGGCTGTCCACATGAATAACCTCTTGCAATTTTACACCCGGATAATCAATTTCAGGTCGGGTTTCAGAAATACGGGGACCGTATACCAGCAATTGCAGCTTTTGGTCGTGCATACCTGTCCACCACGAAGGGGGATCAATGCGATGGACGGAAATATTCTGAGCCTGAAGGAGAAAACTGCTGAAGGTAAACAACAGCATACTTATAAAGAAACGTGATTTTACTTTCATCTTTTGATGGCTTATTTTTTGTAATAGTTTTGAATTTCGATTTTCTTTGAAGAAAAATTTTAATGAATGTCGGTCAAAGATAAGACAAAAACCGCCCTTCATAGCCGTGCCAGGGACTGCACTTCAAACAATAGTCTTTTTTTTTATTGGACATAGTAGCTTTGCCCTTTGCAATCGTTTGAAATATGACTAAAGTTGAAAAAATAATAATAAAAATTAAAAGTACTGATTTGGGTTCGGGCCAAATGTTAAAACAACAGTTTGAAATCCGTATTTTTGTCTCTTAAACCCTCAAAATATAATTAATGAGCAATAAAGAACTTCTTCAAAAATACTGGCAAGAACTATATCCGGAAGCTGATTTATCAATACTGAATGACTTCCTTTTTACGTCAGGCCGATACAAAACGAAACAGGATGCTCAAGAGGCTGATTGGTATAAAGATGCCGTGATCTATTCTTTGTATGTTGATTTGTTCAACAACGATTTTTCAGGGCTGATTGAAAAGCTGGATTATCTGGAAGAGTTGGGTGTGAGTTGTTTGTGGCTGTTGCCCATACTGGATTCGCCCATGCGTGATGCTGGTTTTGACATTCGCAATTACGACCGGGTTCGAGCGGATTTGCTGAGTCTTCCTGAAAATTTTGTGAAAGAAGAACAGGAAAAACCGTTTGTCGACTTCCTCGAAGAGGCACACCAAAGGGGCATCCGGGTGATCTTTGATATTGCCATTAACCACACTTCCGACACGCATCCCTGGTTTCAGGAATCTAAAAAATCGGAAGATAATCCTTATCGAAATTATTACATCTGGAACAAAGATACAAGGCTATACAGCGACGCTCGAATTCTATTCAAAGGGATTGAGGAAAGCAACTGGGAACCTATGGGCGATGATTACTATTTTCATCGCTTTTTTAGTTTCCAGCCCGATTTGAATTACAGAAACCCAAAAGTGCTGTTGGAAATGTCGCGCAATATGCTGTATTGGCAACGTCTGGGCGTAGATGGTTTTCGTGCCGATGCCATCCCCTATCTCTGGAAAGAGGAAGGGACTGATTGCGAAAACCGGCCCAAAACACATACCGTGGTTAAGTTTTTCCGTGCCATACTCGATTATGTAAATCCCGGATCACTCCTACTCGCCGAAGCGTGTCAGAAGCCCAAAGAAGTGGTGAAATATATGGGAGAAGGCGATGAATGTCATGCGGCTTATCACTTTCCGCTCATGCCGATGATGTTTAAGGCCATTGCCATGGGAAACAATCAGCCTATCCGTAATACGTTGAGCAGGAATATAACACCTGAAATCCCTGAAATAGGACAGTGGCTCACTTTTCTGCGCGTGCATGATGAATTGAGTCTGGAGTTGGTATATGTGAGTGAAGAAGATCGTAAATATATCCACGAAAATTATTGTCTCAAACCACAATGGGATTTTCGCGTAGGTGAGGGAATCTCCGCCCGTTTGTCGGAGCTTTTTCAACAGGATGTGCGCAAAATCACTTTGGCTTATTCGCTTATGTTGACCATTACAGGGAGCCCTGTGGTGTATTATGGTGATGAATTCGGAAAACTGAATGATGAAAGATATTATCGTGAACAGATAAAACTTACCGGCAAAGATGACACCCGTTTCCTGGTAAGGGGACGTATTGACTGGAAAGCCCTGGAGGAAAACCTGAAAGATCCTGAGAATTTCCATGCACAGGTATTTAATAACATCAAATCGCTGCTGAACACCCGGAAGGATTATCCTGCTTTTGGCCGGGGCAAAACTGAATTTGTCGACATTGTAGATCTCCAGGGACAGGCTACCGACCAAGTGCTTGCTTATTTGCGATCCATGCCGGGAGAAAATCTGATGGTCATCAATAACCTTTCGGGAAAGGAAATAGAGATTAAGCATCCCCTGGCTAAAGATCATACTTTTGTCCTGAATATGAATGGTTTTACGTACAATGAAGAAAACCAAAGCATAAAGCTGGAGCCGTATGGCTTTGTGTGGTTGGGTGTGATTTAAGACCGGGTTTATCCAAGCCCCAACCGTCTCCGGCGTCCACACCTGAAAAATAAGTGTTGGCGTCCGAAGATCTTTGAGGACGCTCAAAGCGGTCTGGGAAAAATCGACGTTTCCATTAACAATGAAATACCTGATGCGCCCGTATAGCAAACGCCTACGAGAATTGATCATCATTTCATGAGTTTCATCGCTTCAGCAACAGTCTGAACTGGCATTTTACAGGCTCGGTCCACACAAACATAAATGTAGGTATGTCCCTGAACATATCGGCTTTCGAGTAAAGGGAGTGTAGAAGAGTTTGTACTGGCAGCCACCAAGGTATTGGGCAGATACTTGGCATTGACATCAGCCGTCAGCTTAAGCGCATCCTTTCCCACAATTGCCAGTTCGTAATACTTTCCCACACTATAGTCATATAAAGTTAACCAGTTTGATGCCCCCGCCGCATAGGCTAAGGCATTATCTTTCACATTTCGCAGCATTTGTGTGGCAACATCAATATACCGGGTGTCGCTATAATAATGATACAGCTTAAAAAGGTTCAAAGCCGTGATGGAATTAGAAGATGGGATGACATTATCGTAGATAACAATTTTTTTGGCCACCAGGGAGGGTGAAGCATTGGAAGTAAAATAAAACATTTGGGAAGTTTTGTCAAAAAAATGCACAAAGCAATAATCCGTTAGTTGTTTGGCTTGCGTGAGCCATTTTTGGTCTAAGGTCACCTGATACAAATCAATAAAGGCACTGGCAACACTTGCATAATCAATTAAATAACCATCAATATTACTTTTCCCGTTTTTGTAATTTCTAAATAAGCTACCATTCGGCTGAAGCATATTTTTCATGATAAAATTTGCATCGTTTAAGGCAATATTTAAAAAATGCGGATCGCCAAAAGCTTTATATGCATCAACATATCCTTTTATCGTTAAAGCATTCCAGGAGGATAATGATTTGTCGTCTAAGCGTGGTTTCGGACGATTTTGCCTTGCTTTAAGCAGGATGTTTTTCCAATGTTTTACCTCGGTTTCCAAGTTGTCAGTTGTGAGATTATGTGCCTTGGCAAAGGCAACATCAGATTGAGTTCTGATTAAAATATAGGAATCGTTTTCCCATTTCCCCTCTGCATTTACATTATAATAATCTGAAAACAAGTCAAATTCAGTACCAAGCAAACTTTTCAGCTCGGGAATATCCCAGCTGTAATAAGCTCCTTCCTTAAGCTCGCCATGCTTATCACGACTATCAGCATCAAGCGAGGAATAAAAAGCACCGCTTTTATCCAATAAATCGCGTTCTAAAAAAGCGGCAGTTTGATAAACTACCCCTTTATAAAGTTTGTTTTTAGTGGCTGAATAGGCCTTGGCATATAAACTGAGCATCTGACCATTATCGGACAACATTTTTTCAAAATGAGGAATATGCCAGCGAGAATCAGTCGAATATCTGGCAAAACCGCCTCCCAGCTGATCGTAAATACCACCATAAGCCATTTTTGTGAGACTTGTATTTACATAGTCCAACAATTTGGTATTGTGGGTTTGGGAAGCATATTGCAATAAAAAATCAAGGTTATTAGGCATTGGAAATTTAGGAGCTCCTTTATTTCCGCCCATCTTTTCGTCAAAATGCTGTTCCCATTTAGCCACCGCACCATCAAGTGCAGACTGCTTAAGTGCATCTTTTGAGGTGTTTAAAGTGATTAAACCACTTTGTTTTACGCCTTTCGTTAAATTGGCTGCATAGGCCCTGAGCTTTTCCGGATCTTTTTGGTATAGGTTGGCCAATTGATTTAAAATTCTTATCCAGTCGGCTCTTCTAAAAAAGGTACCGCCCCAGATGGGTCGTCCATCAGGTAAAGCCACCACATTCAATGGCCAGCCACCGCTTCCTGTCATCAGTTGCACGGCGGACATATAAATCTGATCCACATCAGGTCTTTCTTCACGATCCACTTTAATGCTGATAAAATGATCATTCATTACCTTAGCAACTTCAAGGTTTTCAAAACTTTCGTGTTCCATCACATGACACCAGTGGCAAGCGGAATATCCGATAGAAATGATCAGTAATTTATTTTCTTTTTTGGCCAGGTTTAAGGCTTTCTGGTTCCAGGCGTACCAATTTACCGGATTATGTGCATGTTGCAATAAATAAGGGCTCGTTTCATTTATTAGGCTATTGGTATATTTGTATGTTGTCATAGTTTTTTTGGTTTGGCTTTCACAAGATGAAATCAAAGTAATAAGGCCAAAAAGGAGGATATATTTATTCATCGAATTTATTTTCAAAAATAAATATAAAGCTTGAGACGAACTGAATATAAAATTAGTTTAACATCTGCTGGCCGCTCAAACCGTTTCAGGCATCCACGCAGAAATAAATAAGCCATGGCGTCCTTAGATCTTTGAGCGTGGACGCTCAAAGCGGTATTCAACCGTACATCGCTCATTTTTCCGAGAGCACCAGGGATAGGAGCGGCAGCCCGGAGCCGGCAGTGTCATTGAGGCTGGCGGGGCGAAAGCGACAAGGGAGCTCTTTGCCCCGTTTTAGCCGATAACACACTGCCGGCGAGGACTAAAGCGGATAGCCCGCCCGGGTGCCCAAAAGAATATTCGTTTAACATCCGCCGACCGTTCAAACCGCTATGGGCATCCACGCCTGAAAAAAATAAACGTTGGTGTCCGTAGATCTTTGAGGACGCTCAAAGCGGTTTGGGATCTTTGAGCGTGGACGCCCATAGCGGTTTGGGTAATCAGCGTTCCCCAATGAGGCGTCATATTACGGACTTATGCTACCTTTGCGGGCTCAATCAATACCCATGCCTCAAATACTTTCCATAGAAGACTTCTTAGCACTTACAGACAGTTTGCCATTGGTAGACGTTCGTTCGCCCAAAGAGTTTGCCCTGGGGCATATCCCCGGCGCGGTGAATATTCCCCTTTTCGACAATGATGAGCGAGCGTTGGTGGGCATCAGTTATAAGCAGGGCGGGAAGGAAAATGCTGTGCAATTGGGTTTGGAGATCGTTGGCCCCAAGCTGGCCGATTTTGTGAAACAAGCCAGGAAGCTTGCGCCGAAAAAGAAAATACTTGTGCATTGTTGGCGCGGTGGCATGCGATCAGGAAGCATGGCCTGGCTGTTCGAAACCGCGGGGATGACTGCTTACACACTGGAAGGTGGTTATAAAGCATACCGGCATTATATCAGGGAAGCTTTCTCACGGCCTGCCGAGCTGGTGGTCTTGGGAGGAAATACCGGCAGTGGAAAAACGGACATCCTGAAGGAGATGGAAAAGCTTGGTGAGCAGTTTTTAGACATTGAAGACCTTGCCCATCATAAAGGATCGGTGTTCGGCCCTTTGGGACAGGAACCTCAGCCCACCAATGAGCAGTTTGAGAATAATTTAGCCCATGTTTGGCGAAAGTTCGATGTTGATAAAATGATATGGGTGGAGGACGAAAGCCGGCATCTGGGTTTTTGTGGGATTCCGGATCCTTTATTCATCCAGATGCGCCAGGCATCTCTAATTAAAATTATTGTTCCCAAACAAGAAAGAGAAAAGCGTTTGGTGCGTGAATACGGTGGCTTTGATAAAGAAAGCCTGGCAGAGCAATTGGTAAAAATTAGAGCGCGCATGGGGGGGCAGCATTTGAAAGAGGCTCAGAAAGCACTGGAAGAAGGCGATTTGCAGAAGGTGGCGGACATTACACTCACCTACTATGACAAGGCTTACCAACATGGAAACAGAAATCGAAACCAGGAATTGGTTTTTGAGTTGGAAATTGCAGCAGATGATCCCAAAGCCACTGCCAACAAGGTCATTGAATTTGTAAAAACTTTAAAAACAGTAAAGAGGTGAATCCTATTTATCTAGATTATAATGCTACCGCACCCATTGCCAGGGAAGCAGCTGATGCCATGCGTCCTTTTTTGGATGAATATTTTGGGAATCCTTCCAGCGTGCATGCTTATGGTGTGAAAGCCAAGATGGCGGTGGAAAAAGCCCGGCAGCAGGTGGCAGAATTGATTCAATGTGATGCTTCTGAGGTGGTTTTTACCAGTGGAGGAACCGAGTCGAACAATTATGCCATCAAAGGAATTGCGCTGGCCAACCGGCACAAAGGAAACCATATTATTATTTCAGCAGTTGAACATCCTGCTGTTTTTGAGGTGTGTACCTATTTGGAACACAATGGTTTTGAACTCAGCATCATTCCTGTTGATACCTATGGCATTATAAAAGTGGATGCGCTTAAGCTGGCCATTCGGCCCGAAACGATTCTGATTTCGGTGATGCATGCCAACAATGAAGTAGGTAGCATACAGCCTATTGAAGAAATTGCTGCTATTGCCAAAGCCCACGGAATATTTATGCATACCGATGCGGCACAGTCGCTGGGAAAAATTCCTGTAAACGTCCATGAAATGGGCGTTGATTTATTGAGTATTGCAGGGCACAAACTATACGGTCCCAAAGGGATAGGCGCTCTGTTTATCCGAACCGGTGTTCATCTTGAAAAATTAATTCATGGAGCCGACCACGAGCAAAACCTGCGCGCCGGCACTGAAAATGTGTTAGAGATTGTGGGCCTTGGAAAAGCCTGTGAAATGGCAAGCGTTCATCTGACCGAAAATGCCGCTCATTACAAGAAAACACGCGATGCCCTTCACCAGTTGTTACAGAATGCCCTTCCGGATATCAAATTAAATGGACATCCTGAAAAGCGTCTTCCCAATACCTTGAGCATTTCGTTTCCCAAGGTGGAAGCCAATACCCTCATCGCCCGTTTAGACGGGATAGCTGCTTCTGCCGGAGCCGCTTGTCATTCGGAAAGCATCGATGTATCTGCCGTGCTGGAGGCCATGCTTGTCCCACTGGATTATGCCATGGGAACCATTCGTTTTTCCACAGGTAGAGGAACCACTATCGAGGATATTGAGAAAGCTTCGGTAGAGATTATCAGGACGGTAAAAGCGCTCATGCCCAAAGAACCAGATACAAAGCCCTCGCCAGTGGAGGAAGTCGAAGCTGTGAAATTGACCCATTACACCCATGGGCTGGGATGCGCCTGTAAAATCAAACCCCAACATTTGGAAGCCGTTTTAAAAAATTTACATCCTTTATTTGATCCACATGTTCTGGTAGGCACTGAAACGGCCGATGATGCAACGGTTTACCGCTTGACCGATGAGTTGGCTTTGGTACAAACGCTTGACTTTTTTACCCCAATAGTGGATGATCCTTACGATTTTGGCGCGATTGCTGCCGCCAATGCCTTGAGTGATATCTATGCCATGGGAGCCAAACCCTTGTTTGCCTTGAATATCGTAGGTTTTCCGGAAGACACCCTCCCCCTTTCTGTATTGGAACAGATTTTAAAAGGGGCACAGGACAAAGCCTCCGAGGCCGGTATTGCTATTCTGGGTGGTCATACCATCGAAGATCCGGAGCCCAAATATGGCATGGTGGTGAGTGGGATAATTCATCCTGATAAAATCGTAAAAAATGCAGGTGCCAAGGTTGGGGATGTACTGGTGTTGACCAAGCCCATTGGGACCGGAATTCTGTCAACAGCAATCAAACGTGGCATGGTAGACGTAGCATTGCGTAAAGAAGTCAGCCGATTGATGTCCACACTAAACAAAATACCCGCTGAACTGATGTTGCAGCATGATGTCCATGCATGTACCGATGTTACGGGCTTCGGCTTGATGGGGCACTTAAAAGAAATGACAACCGCTTCGCAATGTGATGTGGAAATTGATTTCGACAAGGTGCCTTTTATCAGGGAAGTTAAAAACCTTGCAACAGCAGGTGTTATTCCGGGGGGAACCTACAACAACCTGGATTATGTGTCGCCTTATGTTGATTTTGGTGTGATGCCCCGAACACAGCAGTTGTTGCTTTGTGACGCCCAGACTTCGGGTGGACTTTTGGTGGCCATGCCTGAAAAGGATGCTGCGCTTTACCTGAAAGACCTAAAAGAAAACGGCTTCGATGAAGCGGTCATTATCGGTAAGTTTACCCAAGCAGGGAAGGGTATTATTTCTATTCGCTCGTGAGTATGAGGGCTTTGGCGGCGAGAGATTTAATTATTACCAGCCGGGCTTTTGTCATTTTCTTCATAAATATCAATTAATTCATAATTAGTACTTCTTCCGCCTGCTGTACCTTTTCGAAGTATGTTTTTATTCATTAAGTCCTGAATGTCTCGAAGTGCTGTATCTGCTGAACATTTTGCAATTTTTGCCCATTTAGATGAAGTCAATTTGCCATTAAACCCATCTAATAATTTATTGAGCAACAGAACTTGCCTGTCATTAAAAACCTGTTTAGCATTTTTATTCCAAAACCTATGCTTATAGAGTACCCTTGCAAGTACTTGTTTTGATGCATTTAATGCGTTTTTTAAACAATTCAGAAACCACTCCATCCAAATCGTGATGTCAAGAGTTCCTTTTTGAGATTTTTCAAGTATTTCATAATACCCTTTTCGTTCCAATCGTATTTGAGCCGACATACTATAGAATCGTTGAGAAATTCCGTCAGACCGTGCCAGTAATAAATCAGTAATTGCCCTGGCTATACGACCATTACCATCTTCAAATGGATGAATTGTAATAAACCACAAATGAGCCAATCCGGCTTTTAATACCGGATCCAGTTCTTCTTCCGTATTAAACCAGTTAATAAATGCATCCATTTCTACATCTACTGCTGTGGCATCAGGTGCTTGAAAATGAACTTTTTCTTTCCCCATTGCACCAGAAATAACTTGCATAGGGCCAGTAGAATCATCTCTCCAGTTTCCAACAATAATTTTATTCAAACCTCTTCTCCCTGTTGGAAATAATGCGGAATGCCAGTCAAATAGCCTCTCTTTTGTTAATTCTTTTTCAAAATGTTGAGTAGCGTCCATCATCATGTCAACCGCCCCATCAACATCTCTGTCTGATATAACCAACCCAGCTATGTCTAAACCCAAACGTCTTGCAAGCGATGATCGAACTTGTTCAGGATTTAATAGTTGACCTTCGATCTCAGTTGATTTAAGTATATCCAACGTTAATGTTTCCCATACGGCTTCGTTCCTTAAATCAAATCCAAGCGATTCCATCTTTCCAATAATTTTGCCTTGCAAATTCCTAAGCTGCCCAAGTAATGAGATTAAAGATTTATTGTCCCAAAATAAATGAGGCCAATCTTCATTTTGGTATAAGAATTTTTTCATTCGCTGTAATATTTGCGACAAATGTAAGTATTATTCACCGCAAGTAATAATATTCGCCGTATTATTTGCGGTTAAAACGCAAATGATTCTCCGCAAGTCTCTTTTTTAGCTTTGCGGATAACTCGATCTATCATTATCAATTATAATTTATACCTTAGTATATTATCATTGTGCGAACCACAGGATAAGATTACAAATCTTCTGAATGAACTCATACTTCATACACTTGGCCACCGCACGAAAGCGGGATGAGGGTAGGGCAGGGCTTTCATAATCCTTCGCAAGCATATATCGCATACGTTTGCATTGCTTATTTTTAAGGTGGCAATATCTGAGAAGACATGTTAGTGCTTTATCTTCTGTGTTTTCCGCTGTTTACAATAAAATAATTCTCATTTTTGTATTTTTTAATCTGTAATTTATCATCTATTAAATTAAACCCTAATATTGATGTCTCAATACGCATTCGATGCCGTTATTTTTGATTTGGACGGTGTAATTACCAAAACAGCAACGGTTCACAGCCATGCCTGGAAAAAGATGTTTGATGATTTCCTGAGATTCAGGGCAAAAGAACATCCCGAAGCTTTTCAAGAATTTACCCAAGACGACTACCTGACTTTTGTGGATGGGAAACCCCGCTACGACGGGGTGAAGAGTTTCTTGAAATCGCGCCGGATAAGTCTGCCTTTTGGTGCGCCTGATGACGATCCTGACTTGGAAACGGTTTGTGGATTGGGAAATAAAAAGAATGTCGCTTTTAATGAGGTCTTGACCAAGGAAGGTGTTGAGGTTTATCCCTCTACAGTAGCATTGATGCAAACATTAAAAGAGGCGGGCATTCATGTTGGCGTAGCCTCTTCAAGCAAAAATTGTGAATCGGTACTGAAAGCTGCCGGATTGGAGCATTTGGTGGAAACCCGTGTGGACGGAGTGGTGTCTGCCAATCTGAAACTGAATGGCAAACCGGCGCCGGACATATTCCTAACGGCAGCAAAAAATATGGGTGTCGACTATAGCCGCTCGGTGGTGGTAGAAGATGCCGTTTCAGGGGTAGCTGCCGGCCACAATGGTAATTTTGGCCTTGTGTTGGGTGTGGCTCGCGAGGACAATGCTGTTGAATTGAAGAAAAACGGCGCTGATATCGTGCTTGCCGATTTGGAAGAAATAGATCTGGACAGAATCAATATATGGTTTCGTGAAGGGATTGAAAACGATAGTTGGCAACTCGGGTACGATGATTATGACCCTGAAAAAGAACGTTCGCGTGAAGCCTTGCTTGCCGTGGGCAATGGATATTTCGGTACACGTGGCGCCATGGAAGAAGCAGGTGCAAATGCTGTAAATTATCCGGGCACCTACGTTGCCGGGGTGTATAACCGTCTGGTGACCAAAATTGACGACCGTGATGTGGAGAATGAGGATTTTGTGAATTGTCCCAACTGGCTGCCAGTAAAATTTAAAATTGATGACGGCCCTTGGCTGGATATTAACAATGTGGAAATTCTTGAAATTCATCGGAAACTTGATTTCAAAACCGGTTTGTTAAAGCGGCAAATGGTGATAAAAGACAAAGAGGGCAATATCAGCCGGATTGAGTCGGAGCGATTCGCCAGTATGGACAATCCGCATCTTGCCGCCTTACGCTATAAAATCATCCCACTTAATTATTCGGGGAATATCACTTTTTGGAGTGCCTTAAACGGTGCCATCGAAAATGCCGGGGTTGAACGTTACAAAGCACTAGCTTCCAAGCATTTGTTACCGATAGATGAGGGTAGTGACGGAGAAATTGTGTACCTGAAAGTCAAAACGGTTCAGTCGGAAATTGAAATAGCTGAAAGCGCCCGCTTGCGCTTAACAAAAAATGGCAAATTCATCAACGACAACCTGGTGCATACTACCGAATCGGGTATGGTTTTTTCTTTTGGTGACCAACATATCGAACAAGGTGATGTTTTTGAGATAGAAAAGCTTGTCAGCATTTTCACTTCACGTGAAGAAAGAAACCCGTTGATATCAAGTCTTACAGCTGTAAAATCCATTGGCACCTTTGATGATTTACTGGAAGTCTCGATAAAAACTCGGAAAAAGCTCTGGAAAGAAATTGATATTCGCGTGGAAGGCGATCGGCAGTCACAAAAATTGATGCGTTTACATTTGTATCATTTGCTTATTTCGGCCTCTCGCAATAATGAATCGCTGGACGCCAGTGTCACGGCTCGCGGATTACATGGGGAAGCCTATCGCGGTCATATTTTCTGGGATGAATTATTCATACTTCCTTTCTATAACATTCATTATCCCAAAACGGCGCGTTCGCTCTTGATGTATCGCTACAGAAGGCTTGATAAAGCACGTGCTTATGCCAAAGAGTATGGCTACAAAGGAGCGATGTTTCCATGGCAAAGTGGTAGCGATGGCCGTGAAGAAACCCAAGTGGTTCATTTGAATCCCGTTTCCGGAGAATGGGGCTCTGATCATTCATCCCTTCAAAGGCATGTTTCTCTAGCCGTAGCTTATGATGTTTGGGCTTATTTCCATGCTAGCCGTGATTTGGAATTCATGGAACAATACGGCATGGAGCTATTTCTTGACATTTGCCGTTTTTGGGAGAGCAAGTCGCTATGGGATAAGAAAAACCAACGTTACAGCATTAGCGGTGTCATGGGTCCTGATGAGTTTCATGAGAAATATCATGATACCGAGGAAGGCGGTATTAAAGACAACGCCTATACAAACATCATGGTGGCTTGGCTATTCAAGATGGCTGATAATATGCTGTCGCAGATGAGTGCACAGTCGAAAAGCAAACTTTTCCAAGTGCTCGACATGAAGGATGAGGAGGTGAACCGTTGGCAGGAAATTCGTAAAAAACTCCGGCTGGTTATCTCTGCGGAAGGCATCATTTCCCAATATGACGGCTACTTTGAATTGAAAGAACTGGATTGGGATTACTATCGGCAAAAATACGGTAATGTGTACCGTATGGATCGCTTGCTGAAAGCCGAAGGTAAATCGGCAGATGAGTTCAAAGTGGCTAAGCAGGCCGATATGCTCATGACCTTCTACAACCTGGAAAAGGCCGAAGTGGATGACTTACTTGCAGATATGGATTATCATTTGCCGGAAGACTATCTCCAAAAAAATATGGAATATTATCTGAAACGAACTTCTCACGGATCTACTTTAAGTCGTGTTGTACATGCGCAATTGGCACAAATGATTGGTAATCCTAAACTAAGCTGGGAGCTTTATTCGGATGCACTTTCCAGTGATTATAACGATATTCAGGGAGGCACTACCGGCGAAGGGATTCATGCCGGGGTAATGGCAGGCACGATAATGATTGCGCTGAATACTTATGCAGGAATAAATTTGAAGAAAGGACAAGTTGAAGTCAATCCTCAGCTGCCAAAAGCTTGGGAAAAGCTCCATTTTCAGTTGGGCTTCAAAGGCGTTCATTATGCTTTTTCATTGGATAACGATACAGTGAGTGTAAAGGCTGATAAGGCGGTGAAGATAAGGGTGTATGGCAAGGAAATGGAGCTGAAAGCAGGAGAGGTTTCTGAGGTTATTAAAGGGGGAATAACAGGAACAAAGGAAGAACAAGAGTTAGGTTAATAGATTTATACCGATGAGTTCACTCATAGGCAAAGATGAGTCGTCCCTATGGGACTAAAACAAAGTCCTGTAGGGACGTCATAATAAACAGATCGGGAATTTATTCCCGACCGGAAAGATGAACTAACGAACAGGAGAACATACTAATAAAAAAATATTCATATGGCTAATTCATTCATAAAGGTTTATATCCATTATGTTTTCAGCACTAAAAATGGGGAACCATTTATTAATGCTGATTTAGAAAAAAAGCTATGGGCATATATGGCCAGTATTGCTACTGCAAATAATATAAGACCCATAATAATTAATGGGATGGAAGATCATGTTCATGTTCTTGTTTCACTTCCTTCTACCATTACAATTGCTTCGGCTATTCAGAAAATTAAAGGAGGGTCTTCTCATTGGGTAAGTAAAAATTCTCCCGAACTCATTGATTTTGAATGGCAGGTTGGTTACGGCGCTTTCAGTGTTAGTCACTACGATTTAGACAAAACAATTAATTATATTAAAGGACAAAAAGAGCATCATATGGAATCTTCGTTTAAAGACGAATATGTACATTTATTAAAAGAAAATAACATTGAATATGATGAGAAATATTTATGGGGCTGAGAAGATTATTACCTATGAATAAATTCATAGGTACATCTCAGTCGTCCCTACGGGACTATGTTTCAGTCCCGTAGGGACGAAGGGCTCCTTTGGAGGACGACACAATAAACAGACCGGGAATTTATTCCCGGGACGAATTGATAATAATAAACAAAACCGGGAATTCCAGACTGCCTCAAGCAAGTTATTCCCTGTCAAAAGAATTTAAAATAAATAATTAAAACAATGCTTGAAGACGTTTTATTAATAGAAGAAAAACACCGTAAAGTAGCAGCGGGGATTGTTGAAGAAATCTTAAAAAATAAAAAACCGAAATACGTGGTGGCCATCTCAGGCGAATCAGGTTCCGGAAAGTCAGAGCTCACCCATCTTGTAGCCAAAGGGATGAGAAAATATGGCATTTTTGCTAAACCAATTCATTTGGATAATTTCTTTAAATCTCTCCCGCTGGAGCGCAGAGATTGGCGTCAAAAAAATGGAGTGGATAGGGTAGTTGGTTTAGGAGAAATCGACTGGGAAGCCGTTCAACAAACTGTTGAAGACTTTAAAAACGGTCGCAAATCCAACATGCCCTGTGTGGATTTGGTCACCGAACAAGTGGATCGAATAACAACTGATTTTGCAGGAATTGAAATGATCGTAGTGGACGGTTTGTATGGCATCAACACAGAAGGTGTTGACTTAAGGGTATTCATTGAGCTTACATACCTCGAAACCAAAAAAGCACAAACGTCTAGGGGCAAAGAGAAATCCGATGACCTGCGTATGCTGGTGTTGAAAGCCGAACATAAAGCCGTTCAAAGCTTAAAGCCCAAAGCCGATTTTCTGGTAAACATGGATTATCAGTTGGTGAAAGCCTAATCCAAATTTATTTTACACATTTACAGTTCTTTGCGCCTTGGCGACTTTGCAAGAAATTTTGTTTTTTTTGTTTATAGGCAGAACTCAATCTCTCAGAAAATGCCCGATGGTTTCAACCACAATTTCTTCATGGTCAAAATGGGGATGGTGGCTACATTGTGCAAGGATGTGAATTTCTTTTGGTGCCGGAATAAGTTCCTGGATGTTTTTTATTTGGTCCAGACTGGTATATTGGTCATCCGCCCCATGAAAAGCCAGCAAGGGAGTTTTTATTTGTTTTAATTCATTCAGGATGTTCCAGGAGCTGAAAAAGGAAGCTGTCCAGGTCTTGCTCCAGGCATAGAAAACAGCATCTGTTTTTTCGCCGTGGTATTTTAACAAAGACTGTTTGAGTCTGCTGCCCGGTTTCTTATAAGTTTCCATCACATGTTGGATGGAAGGCGTAATCTTGGGTTCGTTAATGGTGTTGGCCGAAAGACTCACCACTTTCCGTAATCCGCTGGGATGACGTGAAGCATGAATCAACGCCAGTGAACCTCCTTCGCTGTGGCCGACAATAAAATACGATTCTACTTGAAGCTTGTTGATGAGTTGCTGAAGTATTATTTCTTCTTTGTGGATATAATCTAATCCCCGTTTTTCTGTCAGTGGGCTGGATTTCCCATAGCCCTGACGATCGTAAACAATGGCCGGAAAGCCTGTTGCTTCCACCAACTTTTCAGGAAAGTCTTTCCATTGATCTATCGAACCTAATCCTTCATGCAGAAAAAAGATGACAGGAAGTGTTGATTTGGCTCCTTTATCAGGATAAATCTTTCGGACAAATAATTCAAACCCGAACAGGCTAACAAAGGATTCGTGATAGAACATGAAAATCAAGCTCTGTCTTTCACAAACATAATCATAATAGAAGCTATAAACATTGATATACCCCCAATTATAAGTGCGTAGATGGCTTCACTGTGAAAGAACTTTTCCAGAAAGAATCCCAAGATTGCGGCCGCCACTATCTGAGGAAGCACAATAAAATAATTAAAAATTCCCATATAAATGCCCATTTTATCATGCGGCAATGCATTGGTAAGAATGGCATAGGGGATAGATAAAATACTGGCCCATGCTACTCCTACACCGAGCATGGAAAGAATGAGAAGGTTTTTATCGTGAATAAAATAGATGGATAATAATCCCAAGCCTCCCAACACAAGCGCGAGGGAGTGAGTGGCTTTGCGACTGGTGGCTTTGGCCATTGGGGTAAGTAACCATGCTACTATCGCTGCAAAACCATTGTACACCGCAAATAAAATGGAAACCCAGTCGGCTCCGTTATTGTATGCCGCCGAGCTGGTATTGGTGGTGTGAAAAACATATTCGGTCACTGCCGGAGTGGTATAAATCCACATAGAAAAAAGGGCAAACCACGAAAAGAACTGAACTAGTGCCAGTTGGAGCATGGTTTTAGGCATATTGAACATATCGTTCATAATTTCTACTAATGCCATGTCGTTATTGCCTCTTAGTTGCATGAGTCCGGAAATTCCCATGAGAAGGCCAAGGGCGATTAATCCAAAAGATAGTACATATAAATCTTTACTATATGATTCCTCAAAAAACCACCATGTAAGTATCAGCCCGCCAATCAGCCATAACACGCCATTGGTGGCTTGTTTTTTTCCTTTAAGCTTATGGTCGACATCCGTGGCTGATGTTACTGTGGTTACCGGCATATCATCTTTCTCTTCCTCAAAAAAAGATTCCAGTTGTTCGGGCGGATATTCTTTAGTGAAAATAACGGTCCAGAGTACTGAAATAAGATAAACAGCTCCACCGATATAAAACGACCATTTTACTGAAGGAGGGATTATTCCTTCGGGTGCAGTATTGCTAATGTTTAACCAGTTGGTCATGATCCAGGGCAAAATACTGGCTATAACCGCTCCGGTTCCAATAAAAAAGCTCTGCATGGCAAAACCCTGTGTCCTTTGTTCCACAGGAAGCATGTCGCCCACAAAGGCGCGGAAAGGTTCCATAGAGATATTGATAGAAGCATCTAATATCCATAACATGCCGGCAGCCATCCACAGCACATGTGAATTGGGCATAATAAGTAAAGCAACAGATGCCATTAGTGCTCCTGCTAGAAAATAAGGACGCCTTCGTCCAAGCCGGTTCCATGTTTTATCACTATAATGCCCAATGATAGGTTGAACTATCAAACCCGTAACAGGGGCTGCTACCCAAAGAATGGATAAATTTCCTATATCAGCACCCAGGGTTTGAAAAATGCGGCTGACATTGGCATTCTGCAATGCAAAACCAAATTGGATTCCAAAAAACCCAACACTCATATTCCAGATTTGCCAAAAACTTAAATGCGGTTTCTTCGCCATAAGAAAAAATTTTAAGGCGTGAAGATACAATATTTCTGTATTCCGTCCAGGATGAAGGAACAACTGGAACTTTGGTATCTTCAATAACAAAAACGATGAAACCCCTTGCTGCAAAACAACGGCCTCAATAGGACTTTATTCGGCAGCCACTTCAATATTATTCTTTTTCCAAGGTGGTAGTAACCACAACAGGAATACAAGTAAAAGAAACGGAACGACCATCCACACCAAAGACATTATAAAGCCTTCATGCCCTACGAACTGGAGTTTAAAGCTGGTAAAGCCGCGAAAGCTTTTTGAGAATAGCTGTCCCCCAATCACAACATTCCACCTCATGAAAAATACCCCGACCAACACCATCAGGCTAATGACAAAGTAAGCTATCTTCCTGATTTTTTCTTTAGGTTTATAAAATTGGAAAAAACCTAAAACGACTAATGGAATGAGTGTACCGACAATAAGCTGCATAATAATCAGTGTATAAAATAGTTTACCCGAAACAAGCATGGAAATGATATGAAAAGATTCCTCCGCTTCATAAATCCTATGAATTTGATCCAATGCTTCAAGTGAGAAGTCAATAATGATAATATAAAACAAGAATTTTGCGATCGTGTCCAGACAAAGCATGTCAGATTTTAGTTTTCTAAAGAAATTAACAGCCATATAAACAAAGAGAACCAGTGCAATACCAGAGACCATCGCAGAGAAAAGGAAGATTACGGGCATCATTACCGAGGACCACCACGGATTAGCTTTTACCGAACCGAAAATAAACCCGACATAGCCATGCAACAAAAAGGCAGAAGGAATTCCTATGACTGTAATGATATATCCAAGCTTCTCATCTAGTTTAAAACTTTTTATGGAATCATCCATAACGCCAAAGGCAAGCATACGGTACATCCAGCTCATGAATCCTTTTTTTTCTTTGGACCAGATGACCATATCCCTTCGATAGTCAAACCAAATCTCTAAAAGAAGGACAACCATCAAATACCAGAGATACACAAACCCAAAAATAGCCATCGCCGAAGTGGAATGCGGTGTTGTCATTATTTCATAAAAACGTCCCGGATGACCCAAGTGGCTAATCAGAGGCATGGTAGCCACCAGTAAAAATGCCAGGGCCGTTATTAAGGACAGTTCATAGGTTGGTTTAAGTGCTTTTACATTAAAAACACGATTTAAGGAAGCAAGAATAAATGCTCCTGCCACCAAACCGGTTATATAAGGGTAAAGGACGATCAAGACCGACCAGCTGAGCTCGATTTCATTTGGGTAGATATATCCATCCACCTTTGATAGCGCTTCATACAATAGGGTAAAATGATCAACCATCTTAGCGTACCTCCATATTTAAGTCGTTATAATACAATTTAGATCCGGTATTCATATCTGGCTTCAAAACCTGACAGTTATGCTCCTTGATGAACTTATGCAATTTGCCTTTTTTGTCGCGCAAATCCCCATAAATACGTGCTCCGGTAGGACAGGTAATCATGCAGGCAGGGTCATCACCTTTTGTAATGCGGTGATAGCACAAATCGCATTTATCTGCTACTTTCTTTACAGGATGAAGATACCGGCATCCGTATGGGCACGCCTGAATGCAATAACGGCATCCTATGCAATAGTTGGGGTCCACAAGCACCACGCCGTCAGGGGACACAAAAGTCGCGCCTACAGGACATACTTGTACGCATGGCGATTGATAGCACTGGTTGCACATTTTCGGAACAAAAAAGGATTTAAAAACACCTTCATCTACCATGTCCTCAGCAAAACCATCTATTCCACCATTGGGAGATTCAACGTGAACGTCGCCATTCTCCATGATCTTGTATTTTTCGACCCAACTTCTGAAAAAGAAAGGCTCTATAGGAACGTCATTTTCAATCTTGCACGATTTAGCGCAATTACCGCACCCAATACATTTTTCGATGTCGATGCCAATTCCGTACCAGGGACCTTCGTTTTTTGGTTCAGTAGCGGCAAACAACATATATTTAAAAGGATTAACAGTTGAAGCAATAAGGGCACCACCAGCAACAATAGCTGCGGTTTTCATAAATTTTCTTCTGTCGGATGAAGGTTCTTTTTTTATTGATCTAGCCATGGTTCATGTGGGTTATGACATTTAGTACATTTTTTTCCAATATGATGGTCTGTAATATCAACTTGTGCAACCCAGTCGCTGGAGCGAGCCGGATTTTTGGCGTGGCAGTTTCCACAAAACTGACGGATGTTGGTGTGGATAGCGATATCTGAAGAGTCTTTGGATATGTTGTGCTTATAACCCGGTCCGTGGCAAATTTCACAATTAAGCAGATCATGAAGCCCTGTGCTTTTTAAGTCCACTATGGAATCATGACATTTGGCACAAGATTTCATACCCATAAACTTCATTGGATGAGCCTCATTCTCGGCTATTGCAGCGTACCTATAATGACCCGCCTCTCCAAAAGTAGGTGGAATCAAAAGTTGCCTGGCAATCAGAAACAATCCGATCACAACGGCAAATGTAATCAACAGTCTCTTAATGTGTAAGGGCATAGGTTTTCGTTTTATATATCATCCAAAAGGATGATCTGTTATAAATAAAAAAGAAAAATACAAAAAAACATGAAACAAAGCGACATATGACAAAATAAATCTGATTTTCATCAAAATAGCCCTGCTTTATTTCCAATTATTGATGAGAATGGCCTGGAAAGGTATCTAAATACACTGAATTAGCAAGAAAAGCGAATTTATCTCTTTATAAATACCGGCTCCGATAATCCACCTCTTTTTTTTGCAGGATAAACCATCGGGAAAACTCATGGAAAGTCTTATCTCTGGAGGAATCTTAACATTAAAAATAAGATTATCATATTAATCAGGTTATTAGACAGGCTGCTCCGATTTTTTTGTGGGGTTACCATAAATGGGCATATTACTTTGACCAATCTGAATTTTCTAATTCAAAAATCTCATTGACACTTTTCTCAAAAATATGTGCAATTTTTAACGATAGAACCGTTGATGGAACATATTTACCAAGCTCAATAGCATTTATGGTTTGTCTACTAACTGATACCAAATTAGCTAAATCGGCTTGGGTAATATTTTTTTTAGCTCTTTCTACTTTTAATTGATTTTTCAAAATATGAGTGTTGATTGAGTTGTTTACCTATTTGTATTTCACTTCTTTGTAGTAATTGTATAGTATTACATAAACGATTAGCTGAAACTGCAATATATAAAAGCCGTCTAATTCGATTCCACAATTAATAATAAATAAAAATGAAGCTACTATCCACGTAATTAAAAGAGATTTAGCTAAACTCATATATCTAAGCTTCTGAATAAATTCATCTTCAATCTTTTCTCTCGAGAACAAATAAAGAAGAAAGCCACTAAATGAAAAAGATAAGCTAATCCAAATAAGTGTGTGGCTCAAACTGGTTGAAATAATATTTATTGTTTCACCAACCCGGCTAAATGGATCTGCATTAACGGTGCTATATCTAGCACCGGTTTTATATCCGGCAATAATACCAGCGCTTAATTCATTTACGTTTCCAATTATTGATAAAAAAATCGCAAATATCACAAGAGTGATTCCGATTTTTTTGAAATAGTGTGGTAGGTAAGCTTTCATGTTTAAAAGTGTTTAAAATTAATTACGCTCCAAATGTAAAGTAAACATTACATAAAAGCAAATATACTTTACAAAATGCCATGTTTAGATTACTTGTGGCAATAAGAATGATTGCAAACACTTCCTCCAATTGTATAGGCTGTCCCATCAGCAAATGCGGATCGGCTTTTTACTTTGATAATACTGGCAAATGAAACCGCATCAATTGAGAAACAAAATCAATTAATCGACAGATTAAGGGTTAATTGTTATTTTTGATGAGCCTGTTGAGTACCATATCTTTGTTTTTTGGACTGGACTTCAAAATAAAGAATTCTCAGGCGCTTTTTAAAATCAAACTTTCAGATAGTTGTAACAGAAAATACAATGATTAGACAAATGACCCATCAAGACCGTTTACGAATTCTTGAAATCTATAAAATGGGGCTTGATACAAGAAATGCTACATTTGAAACAGAAGTTCCTGAGTGGCCTGATTGGGATTTACACCATTTTAAACATTCCCGATTTGTTTATGAGGAAAATGGAAAAATACTTGGGTGGGTAGCTTTATCACCCGTTTCGACAAGAAAAGTCTATAAAGGTGTAGCTGAGATTAGTGTATATATTGATATGGAAACGCTTGGCAAAGGGATGGGTTCCAAACTTATGGATAGGGCGATAATATCATCAGAAGAAAATGGAATCTGGACATTATATTCAAGTATTTTTCCCGAAAATACGGTGACACTTAAACTTCATGAGAAATTTGGATTTAGGATTATAGGGACAAGAGAAAAGATTGCCAAACTTGATGGAAAATGGAGAGATACTATCTTATTGGAAAAAAGGAGTAAAAGGATAGGAATTTCATAAAAAATTTGTCTCAAAAGCTTGGGTAAGGACGTCCGTTGATTAATACGCTTAATATTCAAAATGGAAAAGGAATACGAGAAGCATTATAACAAATGAATATCCAGGCTATAGGATTACGCAAACCCTAAGCCGGCGTGCAGATGCTTCTCACCCCTTAACAAGGAAAAAACAGCATTGTTCATTTCTTTTTAAAAACTCAAGACAATATTATTCACATCTTATAATTATCGATTTACTTTTACAGAGCAAAATTGATGCATGGGAATACTGTTAAATTCAGTAGCTGTCCCCGCAGCCGTAAATTGCAAATAAAGTTTTGGAACCATAAAGTCACTGTCCTGATTAATCGGGATGGGAAGGCGAACCAAAATGCAATAAGCCGGAAAACCTGTCAGTTTTGAATTTACTTTGTAGCTTTCGGGTGAAAAGCTAAGAAAGACTGAACACCTTTCTTTTATTTTATCCCTTGCTACCATTAATTATTTAATTTAAAATTATTTGTTATGAAAATTAATGGTGCTATTAAAACAGTACAAAAACGTGACGGACGTATCGTCACGTTTGAATCAGAGAAAATCACCTTTGCCGTATTTAAAGCATTAGGTGCAACAGGCCTGCCCGACAGGGCTTTAGCTCAGAAAATCACCAATATTGTTATCGCTAAAGTTAATGCGCAAACACCTACGGTAGAAGACATTCAAGATACTGTAGAATACGAGCTATTCGAGCAAAAACAGTATAAAGCAGCAAAAGCTTATATTATTTATCGAAAACAGCATGAAGGAATTAGAAATGTAAAAGAGCTCTTTTCCAACATCGATATTATTGATGACTATTTGAGTAATAACGACTGGCGAATAAAGGAAAGTGCCAATTCTACTTTTTCTTTGCAAGGCATGAATCAGCATATCTCCACAATTATCAGCTCACAATATTGGTTAAATAAGATTTATCCTTCAGAAATAGGGAATGCACACAAACAAGGGAAATTACATATTCACGATTTAGGTTCTCTAAGTGTTTATTGTGTGGGATGGGATCTGCAAGAGTTGATCCTGGTTGGATTTAAAGGTGTTCCCGGGAAAATAGAAAGCAAGCCCGCAAAACATTTAAGAACGCTATTGGGTCAGATTGTAAATTTCTTTTATACAATGCAAGGAGAAGCTGCCGGAGCCCAGGCATTTTCAAATTTTGATACTTATTTGGCTCCATTTATTCGACATGACAAGCTCTCGTATAAAGAAGTAAAACAAGCTCTTCAGGAGTTTATGTTTAATATGAATATCCCTACACGTGTAGGTTTCCAAACCCCTTTTACCAACATAACCCTCGATTTGGTTGTGCCTGATAATATAAAAGATACAGCGGTCATCATTGCCGGGAAAATGCAAGAGACTACTTATGGCGAATACCAGCACGAAATGGATATTTTCAACAAAGCTTTTGCTGAAGTAATGACAGAAGGTGATGCTAACGGCAGGATTTTCTCCTTCCCAATTCCTACATACAACATCACAAAAGACTTTGATTGGGATAATGAATACCGTCAGGCGATTTGGGAAATGACCGCTAAATATGGAATTCCCTATTTTTCAAATTTTGTAAACTCCGATATGTCACCTGATGACGTACGATCAATGTGCTGTCGTTTACGAATAGATACTTCTGAATTGAAATCTCGTGGTGGCGGTTTATTCGGCGCTAACCCATTAACCGGTTCTGTTGGTGTGGTCACCCTAAACCTGCCTCGTATAGCCTATGAATCAAAAACAGAAGAAGAACTTTATCAAAGGATATCAAAGTTGATGGTTCTGGCAAAAGATAGTCTTGAAATAAAACGTAAAGTCATAGAGCAGCTGACAGAGAATGGATTATATCCATATTCGAAGTTTTATTTACGAAACATTAGAAAGAAAAATGGAGCCTATTGGGATAATCATTTCTCAACAATTGGTTTAATAGGCATGAACGAATTTCTTCTAAACTTTTTCGGGGAAGACATTACAACCGAAGGGGGTAATAAATTTGCAGAGGAGATTATGATGTTCATGCGTGATAAATTAAAAGCGTTCCAAGAAGAAACCGGGCATATTTATAATTTAGAAGCCACACCTGCAGAGGGAACGACATATCGTTTGGCTAAAATTGACAAAGCCGAATTTCCTGATATTATCGTGGCAAACGAGCAGCAGTTTAAAGATAATAATGCTGCACCTTATTATACAAATTCAAGTCAATTGCCTGTTGGTTATACCGATGATCTCTTTAAGGCTTTGGAGCTGCAAGACAATCTTCAAACTAAATATACAGGCGGAACAGTATTCCATATTTTTGTCGGGGAGAGTCAATTACCACCCGAATCCGTTAAGAAATTGACAAAAATGGTTTGTGACAATTTTAAATTGCCCTACTTCTCTTTATCACCAACTTTTAGTATCTGCCCTGACCACGGATATATTTACGGCGAACATAAACATTGTCCGAAATGCGAAGCCGAAGGCAAAATCAACAATTGTGAAGTATACTCCCGAATTGTTGGTTACTTACGTCCCGTTGACCAGTGGAATGATGGTAAACAATCAGAATTTAGCGATCGTAAACTGTTCGATAATACGATTGATGTTGGAAAACCAGCATTAAAACTTGTATAATGGTGAGAATAGCCGGTTTTAAAAAACAAAGTCTCATTGATTATCCGGGAAACATCAGCGCTGTAGTCTTTACACAGGGCTGTAATTTTCGTTGTGGTTTTTGCCATAATCCGGATTTGGTGTTGCCCGAGAAATTTGGAACAACTTACGATGAAGAACAGATTTTTCAATATTTACAAAAATATAGAAAGCTGTTGGATGCTGTGTGTATTACCGGCGGTGAGCCAACAATACACAAAAGCTTACCGGAGTTTATTAAAAGAATTAAAGGGCTGGAATTAAAAGTAAAACTAGACAGTAACGGCACCAATCCGGATATGTTGCGATATCTATTCAAAAACCATTTGGTCGATTTTATCGATATGGATATTAAGCATGTTCTGGCGTTCGAAGATTATAATAAAACTGTAGGAAATTGGATTAGCGAAGATCTTTTTTTAAAGATATTAGATTCAATCGAACTAATTGAGGGTTCTAAAATCCATTACGAATTCCGAACAACAGTCGTAAGTGGATTACATAATAAAGACCAAATTAAAATGATAAATGATCGTTTTAAGGGACATTATAAAATACAAAATTTCAATCCGGCGATTGTATTAAATCCGAAACTAAACTTAAAACCTTTCCCTGAAAGTGAATATTCGGAATTGTTATGTTCCTAATATTAAACCGTTTAAATAATCCTTTACAATCTGATTGGTGACCTCTGAAGTAAAGCATGTAGGCTTATCTATACTCTTTTCTTTTCGTAAGAGCAAAATGTCATCCGAAAAATTTCGGTTTTACATTCCACGAAAAGAATTTACAAGAAGAAATATTGCTTATGTTTACAATTAGAAAAAGGAGGATTTTTTACACAGACTCCCAAGCCTGCTTTTTTTTGGAGTCCAGGCATTGATCTTGAGAAAAAATGAAAGAAAAGTTTGAAAACATATGGAATACTTTCCACAGCAGTTTATCAAAATTCGTAGAGAAACGAATTTATGATAATGGCCAAAAAGACGATTGCCTGCAAGAAATATTTATCAAAATAAATAATGGATTATCGCAAAAAGAAATATCCGAGAAAGAGAACCTTAGCTTATCATGTGTAAAATCAAGGATACAAAGAGGCAGAATAAAACTTAAGAACGCATTAATAGGGTGTTGTAAATTTGAAACAGATAGAAGGGGGAACGTCCTTGATTATAGGCCGAACCATGATAATTGCACTCCATGCTGATTTTCTTTCGCAGAAACTGCGTCTTTTTTTAGCTTTCCACGTCTACTATATGAATTCTATTAATTTAAAAAAGGAAAGATTAAAATGGAAAATCTGAAGAAAATAAAAATCAGAGAGTCTGTATTGGCAGACTACAAGAAAGTTGCATTATCCAATAGTTCATCTTGTTGTGAAGATACTACTTGTTGTGGAACCACCGAAAAGGACAAACTGGATAGTCTATCAGAAACCCTGGGCTATACCGTTGCGGAATTTAAAAATGTCCCTGAAGGTTCAAATATGGGATTGGGTTGTGGTAACCCTCAGGCCATCGCTTCTATAAAATCAGGGGAAACAGTTCTAGACCTGGGAAGCGGAGGGGGTTTTGATTGCTTTTTAGCTTCCAGGAGTGTTGGAGAAACGGGAAAAGTTATTGGTGTAGACATGACTCCTGAAATGGTCTCAAAAGCCAGGGAGAATGCTGTGAAAGGTGGATATACCAATACTGATTTTCGATTGGGCGAGATTGAGCATCTTCCAGTAGCTGACTCAAGCATTGATGTAATTATCTCGAATTGTGTAATTAACTTATCTCCCGAGAAAGAGAAAGTTTTTGCTGAAGCCTATAGGGTCTTGAAAAATGGCGGACGCTTAGCGATATCCGATATTGTTTCGTCTGTTGAATTACCTGACAAAATAAAGGACGATTTATCTTTATATTCCGGATGTATGGCAGGAGCATCTTCCATTGATGAGCTGTATAAATTACTGGAAAAAACAGGCTTTACAAAAATCAGTATTGAGCCAAAAGATAAAAGCCGGGAGTTCATCAAGGAATGGGCGCCAAACAGAGGAATTGAGAATTATGTTGTCTCGGCAACTATTGAGGCTGTAAAGGCAGAAGATCGAAGTTAGAAGTCCGAAGGCGGAAGTAAAAGTCACCCCCTCTCATCCTCGTTTGCAACGAGGATGGATTTATCCTAAACATTTGTAATGTTCCTTTTCAAAAAAACTTAACTTTGTTTCATGTCCGGTGACAATTATACGATCTCTGATCAGAACGGTTTGTACTTTATGACTTTTACAGTTATTGACTGGGTAGATGTCTTTACCAGGAAGGAATTTAAAAGAGTTCTAACAGATTCCATGAACTATTGTGTAGAAGAGAAAGGTCTCATTATATATGCGTGGGTAATCATGAGCAACCATGTTCATGTTGTATGGCAGGCAAAAGAAGGATTTAAGCTTTCGGGTATTATTCGTGATTTTAAGAAATTCACAGCAAAAAAAATACTTGCAATGATAGAGACCGAGCCGGAAAGCAGAAAAGTGTGGTTATTAAAAAAATTTGAATATGCAGGTAAACGATTGAAGCGGATATCAAAATACAAATTTTGGAAAGATGATAATCATGCAATTCTTCTTGAACCAAACAATGTTAAAATGATCGACCAAAAGCTCAATTATATTCATGACAATCCAGTTCGGGCTTTGATAGTAGATAATCAGGAAGATTATATTTTCAGCTCCGCGAGAGATTATTGTGGTGAAAAAGGATGTGTAAAAATCGACTTTTTGCATTAAAAATGCAGTTTTAAATGCGCCCGCGTTGCAAACGCGGACGAGTATCGGGCAATGGAAGGCCGAAAAAGAACAATCAAAAACAATAAAAATGAAAAATCACTTTGGCTTAGGGAATGTTTTGGTAATTGTAATTACGATTATCCTCTTTATAGCAGCATTATTTTTAAAAGGGTTTTACAAAAGATTTATTGATAGAAGCAGGGGTTTTATTGGTTTCAATCAAAATAATATTGTTGAGCTATAAAAATTCGATATCAAGTCAGGAAATATTAAAGAAACTGGATGAAATTGATGAAAAAATTAAGGAAACAGAAAATTAGCAATAAGCCTACAGCCTCAAAATAGTTACACTACATTTACAATTGCTGGATGAACGAACAATACATAGAAGATCAATATTTTAAAAACGAGAATTACGCTGAGATAGAATTGATAAAAGGCGAATATGAAAATTGCACTTTTACTAACTGCATTTTTTCAAATACCGATTTGTCTAATGTGTATTTTTCTGATTGCAAATTTGAGAATTGCGACTTAAGCATGGCTAAGCTGAAAAACACAGCTTTCAGAGATGTAAAATTCAAGAACTGTAAACTCTTAGGGATGCATTTCGACGACTGCAACATATTTCTACTTTCATTTAGTTTTGAAAATTGCGTGCTCAACTTCTCTTCATTTTACAAACTAAAATTAAAGAAGAGCATTTTTAAAGATTGTAAACTTGAAGAAGTAGAATTTGTGGAGACAGACCTAAGCAAATCAACTTTCGGGAATTGTGATTTCATGAAAGCCTTATTTGAAAACACAATATTGGAAGGTTCAGATTTTAGAACTTCTTATAATTTCTCCATCAACCCTGAAAGCAACAGAATTAGAAAGGCTAAATTTTCAACACATAATATTGTCGGCCTCTTGGGCAAATACAATATTTCTGTTGAATGACCCGCCTCTCATCTTCGTTTCGTGGAGTGGCCGGAAACGAGGATGTTATCGGTGAAACATCAATCCTATGTTCGAGTTAGTAAGAAATTAATTACGAAAGGATAAATTATGAAACATACAATTCTAGGTGCTGGCGGCTCAATAGGCAACGCTCTGACCCACGAATTATTAAAAACCAAGCAGGAAATAAGGCTGGTTTCGCGAAGTAAATATTCGATAGCAGGAACCGAGTCTTTTAAAGCTGACATTTCATCTTATGAAGAAACGCTGAATAGTGTCAAAGGTTCCGGTATCGTTTATTTATGTGTTGGGCTGCCCTATGATTCAAAAATATGGAGTGATTTGTGGCCAAAGATTATGCAAAACTCAATAGATGCATGTAAAAGCGTAGAAGCTAAATTGATTTTCTTTGATAATGTTTATATGTATGGCAAGGTAGATGGTAAAATGACGGAAACCACTCCATATAATCCATGCAGCAGAAAGGGAGAAATCAGGGCAAAAATAGCGATGCAGTTAGAAGATGAAATAAAGCAAAAAAATATTGAGGCAATTATTGCAAGGGCAGCTGATTTGTATGGCCCGTATTCAACGAAAACCAGTTTACCCTACGTTTTAGCGATTGACAAATTAATGAATGGAAAAAAAGCTCAATGGATGCTTGATGTCTGCAAGTTACATTCATATACATACACCATCGATAGTGCTAAAGGACTCATGTTGCTTTCAAACCAAAATGACTGTTTTAATCAAATTTGGCATTTGCCAACATATAATCCCGCAATTGATGGGAAATCATTTATTGACTTGATTGCAAAAGAATTGGGCGTTTCTCCCAATTATACTGTCTTGAGAAAGTGGATGTTAAAAATGTTTGGCTATTTTAGTAAGACTATATTTGAATCATACGAAATGCTTTATCAGAGCGAATTTGATTATTATTTTGATTCGACAAAATTTAATGATTTCTTCAATTATAAGCCAACATCATATCACGAAGGAATTCACAAAACCATAGAATTCTTAAAAAAGAAATAAGTTCGGGCCACAAGCACTACATTCAAAAAATTAAGCGGAATAGCAGGTATACCAATGCTTGTAGCAGGGCAAACGCATCTAATTATTTCTCTGGCCATATTTGATGCCGATTTTTTCATTTTTACAGCAGCAGGGATGCTATTTTAAATATTTCACCATCCAATTCACCCATCGCCGGTATACATCGGTGGTGCGTACGATATCATGTGGGAAATGTGTATTCACCGGATAGGCATAAAACTCCACAGTAACGCCATTGTCGCGCAAGGCATGAAACAGTTCGTAGCCGTTTATCAATGGCACATTGGGATCGCCCACATCGCCCATGATTAAAGTGGGCGCTTTTACACGTCTTGCGTAGGCAATAGGAGATTGTTCGCGCCAAATCTTCCAATGACTTTTCACCCATGGTGAACCGCCAAAGAAATATAAATCACCTTTTTGATAATAGGAAACCGTATAATCTGCTACCCAATCGTTGAGGGCAGCACCCGATACGGCAGCTTTCCAGACATCGGGATAATTACCGATGAGCCACGAAGTCATATATCCACCATAGGACCACCCTGTAACCCCGATTCTGCTTTCATCAACAATGCCCATTTTAATTAATTTGTGAACTCCGGCCATAACATCCTGGCCTGGCCCTTTACCCGTATTGCGATAGATGGCATGTTGGTAGGCATCGCCAAGGTTGGTACTGCCCCGGTAATTGGGTTGAAACACAAGAAACCCTTTTGCTGCAAGCAATTGTGCCAAGGGTGAAAATTTAATGGTTGAAGCACTCTCGGGTCCGCCATGAATGAGCAACACCATCGGATATTTTTTTCCGTTTTTGTATTCCGGTGGATAAGTCAAGACCCCATCTTCATCAAAACCAGCCTCTTTCCATTGGACACCTTCAGTTTTACCAAGAAGAATATGAGATACAAAAGCATTTAGATGCGTCAACTGCCTGGGCTTTTCCATACCGGGGCGATAAACATAAACCTCCTGAGATTGTGATGGGGTGCTGGCGGTAAAAGCAATCAGTCCATTTTTTGAGACAGAGAAGCCACCGGAAGGATTGACGTCACCCAGTTTTAGCTGTTTGGCTCCTCCATTGAGTGGCTGAATCCAAAATACCGACTGTGTTCCTTTTTCTCCGCTTAAAAGCATGGACTTACCATCAGGTAGCCATTTGAACCGGTTGATATTTCGTGCAAGGTCAGCAGTAACATCGCTGATTTTTCCATTTTCAACAACATAAACAGCGTTTCCATTGTTCAAGTCGCCCTTGCGTGCGCGCATAAAAGCCAGCATATTGCCGTCTGGAGAATAGGTCGGTTGACCTGAGCCGGCATCGGTCACCAACTGGCGAACTTTCCCTCCCGCGGTGTCTACAACAGCCAGAGTGGAAGTATACGAATTCCCCTCCCATACATTAGGAAACTGCTGAAACACAATGGATTTGCTATCTTTAGTCCATACCAATGGGCTCATGGATCCCTGATCGGTTTTCAGGCTACTGATTCCCCTGCTAAGTTGTTTGGCTTTCCCCCCATGAGAAGGAATTATCCAAATGTGCCAGGCTTGTGGAATTTTGCGAACCAGAAAGTTATTATCGCTTACCCGGAAAGCATCTTCGTGATGTTTGATGGCTTTGGGGTTGGGAATGGTATCCTGTGCCACAAAGGCTATATGTTTTCCATCGGGACTCCAGGTATATTCTTCAATACCTGTTTTGGATTGGGTAATGCGCACAGCATCACCACCATTCATAGGCAGCACAAAAATTTGCGGCTTTTTCGTTTTGGTATCTTTGGCAATGAAGCCAAGCTGCAAACCATCAGGCGACCAATGCACCTCCGCCAGATCTTCCCTGTCGAAGCTGAGTTTACGTGCGCTTGCATCGGAAACAGTGATAAGCTTTAAAACCTGCTTATTTTTATCCGTCTTCCAATCCGGTTTGGAAACCACAACGGCAATATATTTCCCATCCGGAGAAATGACCGGCCTGGAAAACCGATGCAGTTGCTGGAGATCCTTCAGTTGAAAAGCTTGATTTTCGCTTTGCGCGAAAGAATTACTACCAAGAAAGAGGCAGAAGACGGTAAGAGAAAAAAATTTGATTGCTTTCATGATGATGTTATTGAACAACGGATACCTTTTAAAAAAAACAAAACTACGATTTATCCTTATAGTGTTGAAATGTTTTAAAAACGTTTGCCAAAAGTCAATAATTTACTATTTAGGGTTGTAATTTATGCTCCGAATGTTAAGGAGCCCAAAAGATTTGCAATCTGGCATAAAACAAAAAAGGTGATTGATTAATAATTTGCCGGATTAAAAATCCTTAGTTTTTTTAACTTCCTGATTATAAATCAGGAAGAGCGTAGGGGAAGCAGTAAAATTAATTATTAATACAATCGACGATTCCACAGAAATTGACATAGAGCCAAAAAAAAATCCCGATGAAATTATCGGGATTTTTTTATAAAGTTTAAATTTCTTATTTCATAAAAGGCAACTGCGGATTTGCGGGATCAAACAAAAGAAATCTTACGGTTTTGTTTTTCATGAATTCATTTTTCGCTCCAGCTCTCCTTTGCATGACGGGTGGCCTCTGGTTGTCTGGTATTACCAGGCTGCGGATATCATCTCTCCATTGCTGGCTTTGCCCTTTTATCTTATTGATGTAATTTTGAATTTCACCATAATGTTTCAAAGCAATTTCCTCAATAGGAAGCATGTTTTTTTGATGTTCTATCCGCAATGCCAATCGCGTAGAATCGTTCATTCGCTCTGCGGAGGCATGCTTTGGTTTGTTGTGGTATTCTTTCATTAAGTCAGCGTGGGCTTTGATCTCTTTGCGCGCCTTTTCAATTTGTCTCTTTTCATTATTGCTGAGTTTTGTATCAAACGCCATGCGTTCTTTGCTTATAACGGGAAAGATATTCTTTTTGGCGTAAGCCATCACCTTTTCACGAATGACAGGACTCATCGCCGGTCGCCGGTTCATCATTATTTGTCCTCTCATGCCCTGCCGCCCATGCATTCCTTGATGACCACGCATTTCGGACTTAGCTTTACATTGTCTGTTCATTTCTCCCGGATGGTGTTGTGATCCCCTCATCCACATATCCTTCATATGAAAATGATTGGCATCCATCAACAGTCCAAAAGCAGGATCACCCAATCGAGCAAATAGGGGATGTTGATTTCCGACATTGGGGTGCATCCTTTTCATTCCGTCAGCTGCTTGCATTCTTTTATGACGAAGGGCTTGCATATCTTTCATCCATTGAGCTCTTGCTGTTTGGATGGCAGCTTCATAGGCCGCTGCTGCTTTAGGGTGGTTTGCCACCAGCTTTTCAGCATTAGCTTTAATGGCATCAAGACTTTTTTTGTGGTTTTTCCATAGTTCCTGGTTGAAATGCCCTTTCATGCTTTTACGAATCTCCTTCCCTTGTATGTGAAAAGCTTTCAATTCGCCTTTCATCTGCTCCAACTGCTGCCTCTCTTTATCGGATAATGCCTTTATAAATTTCGCCTGTTCCTTCTTCACTGTTGGCACAACATTTTCCTGGATATACAGTGTCATTGGGCCTTTGGCTTTTTGTTGTTGCTGTGCGTTTACCACTCCCATCCCGGCGAATAGTAAAACCATGATCATCATTCCTAATTTTTTCATTTTTTTTAGTTTAACAGTTGCCCTTTTGACAAACACAGAACAGATTTTATTTCAAAAATATGCTGATATCGACCAATGAATACTTCTTCTAGACCAAAAGGGCATTTCTTGCGACAAAATATTGTGCTCCTTAAGCACAACTGACAGTTTGTCTGCAAGCATTTGGAAGTTTAAGGATTCTTTAAATGAACTACCTCGACTATGGGGAAGGAAGCCTGCATACAAATAGTTCATCTGCTGACTATAAGATATTTATCAAATTATTAGCGTTCAAATATCACTTCCTTAAAGCCATACAAGCGTAAAGTGCCTTTACGATCTTCTATTTGTAGCCTGCCAAAATCATCCACCTTTACTATACGCCCTTCAAAAGCACCTTGTTTGTCGGAATAAGAAGCCCAGCTTCCTTTTTGAATCAATAAATTAAGATAGGCATCTTGTACAAATACTCTTTGATTGCGATCTTTAATCTTTTCATAAAAAAAGTCAATTTGTTGAATTACTTCTTCCAAAAGAGGAAACAACTCTATTTCCATTTCAGAGAAATGTATCATCGAAGCCGGATTGGGCGCATCCGAATGAAATACTTCCTGATTAACATTGATTCCGACGCCAACAACAGAAGCACTGAAAGAGGATCCTTTTATCAGATTTTGAATCAAAATACCCCCAACTTTTTTAGAGGAAATGTAAAGGTCGTTAGGCCATTTAATCTGGCAAGTATATGCTCCTATTCTTCGATCAAGCACCTGCTGTATGGCTAGTGAAACCACTTGAGTCAGCAAGAATTGTTCGGAAGGCAGAATGAAATGAGGTTCCAAAACAAGACTAAAGGAAAGGTTCTTTCCAGCATCACTTTCCCATGAATTTTGGCCTGTTCCTTTTCCCTGCCATTGCTCGTCAGCCCAGACCACTTCACCTTCATGCATCTTGCCTGCGGCTACTGCTTTTAAGGCTTTATCATTGGTAGAATCCAGTGAGAAATAATGATGCCAGCATATTTCCATTTAGTTTTTTCGGTAAAAATAGCGGAAAACCTTAAAAGAAGCTTCTCAAAACCATCCAAACTAAAGCACAACACGCCATGCATATATAAAATGCTGGTATTACAGCTCCGAGTCAAGACAAAATTCGCTACTTTTGTCGAGGTAAAACATCTTTATGAATGAGCAAGAAAAACACGATGATGCAGCGAGTATCCTGAAGCAAGTGGTAACTGCCATGCAGGATAAAAAAGCCAAAGAAATTGTGAGCCTTGATTTATCAGATATCCCCAATGGAATGGCCAATTTCTTTGTCATTTGTCATGCTCCCTCAAAAACCCAGGTTGGAGCCATTTATGATAACATTGTTGAGATGGTTACCAAAAATTGTGGGATTCATCCCTTTCATCGCGAAGGCTATGAAAATTCGGAATGGATTTTGATAGACTACTTCGATGTTGTGGCACATGTGTTTTTGGAAGACACCAGAAGCTTTTACAGCCTTGAGTCACTTTGGGCTGATGCTAAACGTTCGGCTTATGAAAGTGACAGATCATAATTTTAAACTTTTTTGAAACGACATAATGACAGAAGAGAACCAAAATAAAAAATCTCCTAGTAAAAATCCATTTGATGGTCTTACCGGTGGAAAGGGAAAAATGCCTAAATTTAGTTTTTATTGGATTTATGGTATCCTGGCTTTGGTCTTTATTGGTATCCAATTTATGGATTTAGGTGCAGACACCAAGAAAACTGACTGGAAAGACCTGAAGCAAATGCTGGCTGATAAGGACATCCAAAAAATTACGCTGGTAAACAAAGAAACGGCAGAAATATACATCAAACCGGATGTCCTCAAGGAAGCAAAATATAAAGACGTAGCCAAAAGTTCCAGCTTTGGCAAGGATGTCCCTCAGTATTACTATAATGTAGCCTCACCCGATATTTTTATTCAACAGGTTCAGGATGTACAAAAAGGAGATTCTGATCCTGTTTATGTGGACAGTGAAACCCGCCACAATTGGGGCGGAGAGATTATGAGTTGGATACTTCCCATCGTTCTACTTTTTGGTGTTTGGTTTTTTATCATGCGGATGATGAGCAAAGGTGGTGGCGGTGCCGGTGGACAAATTTTTAATATCGGGAAATCGAAAGCCCAGATTTACGACAAAAACACCAGCATTAATATTACCTTTAAAGATGTGGCTGGTTTGCAAGAAGCCAAAGTGGAAGTAATTGAGGTGGTCGACTTTTTACGAAGTCCGGAGAAATACACCAAGTTGGGAGGTAAAATTCCCAAAGGCGTTCTGCTGGTAGGCCCTCCGGGAACCGGAAAAACCCTTTTGGCCAAATCCGTAGCCGGCGAAGCCCATGTTCCTTTCTTTTCCCTTTCGGGATCTGACTTTGTGGAAATGTTTGTGGGTGTTGGTGCTTCTCGTGTACGTGATCTTTTTAAACAAGCCAAAGAAAAAGCACCCAGTATCATTTTTATTGATGAGATTGACGCCATAGGTAGAGCACGGGGTAAAAACCCGATGGCAGGCTCCAATGATGAAAGGGAAAATACACTTAATCAGCTACTTACAGAAATGGATGGATTCACACCCAATTCCGGAGTAATTCTAATTGCGGCAACTAACCGTGCTGATATTCTGGATAAGGCACTGTTGCGCGCCGGTCGTTTTGATCGTCAGATTTTTGTGGAACTCCCCGATTTGGATGAAAGAAGGGATATTTTCAAAGTCCATATGCGTCCTTTGAAACTCAGCAAAAATGTAGATCTTGAGTTTCTGGCCAGACAAACTCCCGGATTCTCGGGAGCCGACATTGCCAACGTTTGTAACGAATCAGCCTTGATTGCTGCTCGTAAATCACATAAAACAGTGAACAGGCAAGATTTCATGGATGCCATTGACCGTATTGTTGGTGGTTTGGAAAAGAAGAACAAGATCATTTCACCAAAAGAGAAAAAAGTGATCGCCCATCACGAAGCCGGCCATGCTGCAGTAAGCTGGATGCTCGAACATGCCAATCCGCTGGTTAAAGTAACCATTGTTCCGCGTGGTAAATCATTAGGAGCAGCTTGGTATTTACCGGAAGAAAGACAAATTACTACTTTCAACCAAATGTTTGATGAGATGTGTGCCGCTATGGGTGGACGTGCTGCCGAAGAAGTGATTTTCGGTGAAGTTTCAACCGGTGCCCTCAATGATTTAGAAAAAGTGACCAAGCAGGCCTATGCCATGGTGGCCTATTACGGCCTGAGTGATAAAATCGGGAATTTGAGTTTTTACGACTCAACCGGGCAGCAGGAATATTCATTTGGAAAACCATTCAGTGAAAAGACAAATGAGATCATCGACAAAGAAATCAGTGAGATTGTTGAAAGAGCCTATACGCGTTCCAAGCAGATTTTAAGAGAGAATAAGGAGGGTTTGGAGGCACTAGCTCAACTCTTATTGGAAAAAGAAGTAATATTCAGTGATGACTTGGTTGATATCTTCGGCAAAAGGCAATGGGGTGGTGAAACGCTTAGCCTGAAGCAACACCTTGCTGAAGGTAAGCCCAAGCCAAAAAAGAAAAAACCGGCACTTCCCCGAACTAAAGAGTCTCAAGATTCAGTGACTTCGCAAGCCGAAATTCCTACGACACATCAACAAGCTGAATTGTTTGAACCTAAAGGTGAGGAAAAAGAGGAAGTCGGTAAAGAATAAGTCGAATGGAAGAAACCACTACCAAAGAGCAGATATTAAAAAGGGTGAGGGATGCCCTCATCAGTAAAAAAGAAAATCCTTTTAAAGAAATCGACTTTAGTAGTCCTGTTCTTCAAAAGCTAAGTGATGAGAAAGAAGTAGTATTTGCACGCAAACTTATCGAAATGGGCGGCACCTTCGTCTATTGCGAAAATGAAAAAGCCCTCACGGATAATCTGGAGGTTTTACGTGAACAAAAAAAATGGGAAAACTACTTTGTTGTGGATAAAAGAGTCAAAGCACTCTTACAATCGGCGAATATCCCATGCGAAAGCAGGGAAAAGAAATTCGATTCATTGAAAGCAGGGATTACCCATTGTGAATTTCTTATCGCCCGTTTTGGGAGTGTATTCGTCTCTTCCGGCCTTCATTCAGGTAGGCGAATGTTTGTTTTTCCTGAATCACATATCGTTATTGCTTATGCTTCTCAAGTAGTTGGGGAGTTAAAGGAAGCCTTGTCGGGGATGAGGGAAAAATATTCAAATAATTTCCCTTCGCAAATGACCGTAATAACAGGCCCCAGTCGTACGGCAGACATTGAAAAGACCTTGGTTATGGGAGCCCATGGCCCTCGTGAACTTTATGTTTTTATGATAGATGATACTGACTAAACCCATTTTATCCAGTCTGGCTCTTTATTTCACGCTATAATACATGTTTTTTCAGTACCTTTGCAGCCTTATCGGATTTCAGTAATTTATGAACGAACTATTAACCAGATCCTTAACAGGCCTAATCTTTGGAGTGGTTGTACTTGGCTCCATCCTTTGGTCACCTTGGGCTATTTTTGCCGTACTTGGCGTTTTTACTCTGGTCGGTCTTCATGAGTTTCATCAATTAGTTTTGGCAGAAGAAAAAGCTAATTTGCTTTATTATTTTCTGGGGCTCTCTATTTATGCCCTCATCGGGCTGATGGGAATGGAAATCGTTGATATCTCTAATTTTCTGCTGATTATCTTAAGCTTTTTTATCCTTATTGCCGCTGAAATATTCCGCAATCCAAATCCATCGTGGCGCCATATTACCACTGCAATAACCGCTTTTATTTACGTTGCATTTCCTATGGGCTTGATGAACAGTCTCTTTTTCCTTGGAAATGCCGGGCTTGCATTCCCTTGGATATTGTTGGCTTTGTTTATATTGGTTTGGGTCAATGATGTATTTGCGTATTTTGTGGGTACAAGCTTGGGAAAACATAAATTATTTGAAAGGCTTTCGCCGAAAAAAACATGGGAAGGGAGTTTAGGAGGTTTAATTTTTACGCTGGTTGTGGCCTGGATCTTCAGCTTGCTGACTACTAATCTTAGCCTCATCCAATGGCTTGGCCTCGGCATGATAATTTCTATTGCTGCCAATATTGGCGATTTAGCTGAGTCGTTATTAAAAAGAAATGCAAACGTAAAAGACTCCGGGACTCTTCTTCCGGGTCACGGCGGCGTACTCGACCGTTTTGATGCCATCTTGTTTGCCACTCCTTTTGTTTATTTTTATTTGTATATTCTATGAGATTCCATAAAGAAGGACATAAAATCATTCTTCAATCATTCTTTATTAATGCAGTCTTGGGCTTGGTCATTGTATTATTACCCCTGGCCTTCGCGTTAAAAATGATATTTGTTCTGCTATTTATATTTCTTTTTGCCTGGACTATCTTCTTTTTTAGGTTTCCGAATCGAAAAGTCAATAAAGGGAAGCACATCCTCTCATCAGCTGATGGAGTGATTGTTGCCATTGAAGAAATCTATGAACCTGAATATTTTCAAGAAAAACGTTTGCAGATTTCCGTATTCATGTCCGGATTTGATGTTCACGTAAACTGGTATCCTTTTGAAGGAGTTATTAAGTATACAAAATACCACGAGGGGAATTATCTCATGGCACGCCATCCCAAATCGTCTGAAAAAAACGAGAGAAGTTCCATCGTCTTGGAAAAAGAAAAGGGAAAGGATGTGTTAATCCGACAAGTGGCAGGAATTATGGCACGCAGAATTGTCTATTATGCTAGGCCGGGCGACCAAGTAGAACAGGGACAAGAACTTGGAATGATTCGTTTCGGCTCCCGTGTCGACTTTTACCTCCCCATAGGAACCATCACCAATGTAAAAATTGGCGAAAGAGTCAGGGCTCAACAAACCATACTGGCACATTTTGCCTGAGCTTAAACCATAGAAATAAGCATTTATAGAATTCCCTTCAAGTCCGCTAGGTCTTTGATTTTGTAAGTACAACTGTTTCGTTCAAATTGTTGCATGGGATCGAAAAACACCTGATCCATACCCACAGCCCTGGCGCCCAAAATATCCACCTCATAATCATCGCCAATCATCAGGCTTTCCTTCGCTTGTGCATTTGTTTTTTCAAAGGCATAACTAAAAATTCCATGCTCTGGCTTTTTTACACCCGCCTTCTCTGAAGTAATCAGGTTTTGAAAATACTGATCCATACCCGAAGCACTCAGTTTTACTTCCTGCACCTCTTGAAAACCATTGGTAATGACATGCATCTGATAGTCAGGCTGCAAATAGGCCAATATTTCCATGGCATGGGGGAACAGATTCACCTTCCGCGGACTGATGCTTACATAATCCTTCCCCATAGCTTCTGCCAGGAGCTTATCATCCACACCATAATCAAGCAATGCCAGATAAAAACGCTTCCAGATGAGTACTGATTTGTCTATTTTTCCCAGTCGGTAGTCATCCCACAAACGAATATTATGTTCCTGATAATCAGCATGAAAAGTTTCAATATCAGGAAGTCCTAATTGTTGCAGGTCATGCAGCTGATACATCTCATGGAAAGCTTCTATCGCGCTCTTTTCAAAATCCCAAAGTGTACGATCCAGATCAAAAAATAAATGCTTGTATTTTCGGCTCATAGCAGCTTTTTAATTCGCTGCAAAGCTAAGAAGAAATCACGGGTATGAACCCCAAAGTATTCCAGATAGAGCTATGAATGGAAACAAATTCCGTAGCAGAGCTAGGGGGATAAACTGAACTCCAAACCGCTTTGAGCGTCTTCGCTCAAAGATTAACGTAGCCCAATTATTTTTTCAGGCGTGGACGCCTGAAATGGTGGGGGGTGAGGAGTTAAATGAACTACCCACCGCAAGCGGACGGAGTATCAAGATTAGAATTTATTCTATTTCGCCCCAAGGGGCGGAGTATTATACTCATTTATCCCGATACGCAGCGCTATCGGGATTCGTTCAACTTACAAAGTCCAATTCGCTTCGCTTTTGAACTTTGAGTTTCACGAATAAATTGCATCATTTACTTACATAAACCGGCACTGAAACCAGCTGTTAAACCGCACAACAGGAGAGCTCACTTACATCTTTATGAAACCCTATGGCAGCTAATTTTATTCCTTCTGACAAGGTGAGGTATGGAAACAAGCTGTTGGCAATTTCCTGAACGGGAATCCCATATTTAATGGCCAAACTTCCTTGCATCACTAATTCCCCACCTTCATGTGCTACCACACGAATTCCAAGCAAAGCATCAGTATCCGGATTCCGAATAAGTTTGATAAAGCCACGCATATCGTTTGCAGCGATAGCCAGAGGCACATCAGCCAGTGAGATGGTGCTTGTTTCGACGGGAATTCCCTTTTCCGCAGCTTCGTGTTCATCCATACCGGCACCTGCCACCTGAGGATCAGTAAACACTACCCAGGGCAAACCGGTATAAGAGGTCTCAACGCCTGCCTGATCAAGAGCATTCAATGCCGCAGTTCTTCCTTCCGCGGCAGCGGTATAAACAAAAGATGGTGTATTGGCACAATCACCGGCCGCATAAATGCCGTGGACATTGGTCTCTTGCTTTTCATTAACAATAATCTTTGAATTATCATCCATTTTAAGTCCTAATTCTTCCAGTCCCATATTAGAGGTATTGGCCTTTACTCCCGTGGCTATCACAATTTTCCCCTCTTCGAAAAAATTAAATTCCTTACCGGTCCTGGCATTTTTTCCATTGATATCGACCCCATCATTTCGCTTAACAAATTTATCTATTCTATAATTGGGATAGAATTCTATGCCTTCATTTTCCATATGCTTCACAATTTCGTAACTAATATCGGGTGTTACCGATCGTAAAGGCCGATCGGTAAATTCGAGGATACGCACCTTCGCGCCCATTCGGCTATAGGCGGTGGCTATTTCCAAGCCAATGTAACCGGCACCTAGAACCGTTAAACTTTGTGGCAATTTCTCCAGCTCAAAAAGACTTGTATGATTAAGATAATCAATGGTTTCTATGCCTTTTATATTTGGAATACGAGTGCCGGAACCACTGGCTAACAGTATGCGGGGCGATTTGTAAATAAACGCTCCTACTTGAACGCTGCTGCTATCTATAAGTGATGCCCACCCCTTCAGAAATTGAATACCTTCTTTATTTTTTATCACATCCATGTATTTTTTCCTTCTCAAGGTTTCCACCAATTGACGCTTGCCTTGTATAATCTGCTTGAAATTTACATTAGGACGAGAAAATTCAACACCGTCAAAGTTAGAGAAGGAAGCACGGTGGATACTTTCGGCTACGCGAATCAAATGTTTGGAAGGTATACATCCCACATTCACGCAAGTGCCACCAATGGGTAGTCCCTCATTTATGATCAATACTCGTCCACCTTTCTCATGTGCTGTGGTGGCTGCCGAAAATGCCGCAGAACCTCCACCGATGATGATTAAATCGAACTTATACTTGTCACCTTCGTTTTCTAATTCTCCAACCACCTGATAATGTCCGGTGGCATTAATGGCTTCTTTAATTTTATCTTTACTGATTTGTGAGGGATCAAAGACAAATTTGCCTTTGGCTTCGCTGTAACTAACTTCTTTTTCAAGTATTCCTGCCTGGGCAGTCAGTACCTTTTCAATGGTCTGTGCGCAGTGGTCGCAAGTCATTCCCTTTATTTTAAACTGAACTATTTCCATGATAATTTCTTATGAATATATTATTGATCTAATGTACTGATCGTTCTCCTTTTACCTTGTAATTGGTTTTCTCAATGGATTGAACCACCTTATTTATAGTCGTTTTAGAGTCGTCATATTTTACAGTTGCCTTGCCTGTTTTAAAATCAGCATGAGCATCCAAAACACCATTTACTTTCATAGCTGCATGTTGAATCGTATAATTACAAGCGCTACAGCTCATTCCTTCAATATTGAACTCTACCGTTTTTACGTCCTGTGTTTTTCCATATACTGCCACTTTCTTATGCGTGGGATAAAAGGCATTGGAATAATAAGGGAAGGCCATCATCAGTATAGCAAATAGGGTGATTAAGCCCAAGAAAGTTTTGGATTGAGTGAAAGAGGTTTTGGTTCCCGTTTCGCAGTCACAGGTAATTTCATCTGAAGAACGCTTTTTCAGCTTTTGATACCAGGCAAATCCCAAAACCACTAACGTTAGCCCGATTAAATAGGGTCGCAAGGGTTCCATCCAGGAAAAGGAGGAAGCAATACCGGTGGTGCCGGCCACCAAAGCCAGTACTGGTGTGATGCAGCACAGTGAAGCCGCAATGGCAGTAATAATTCCCGTGCCCCACAGTGTTTTATTCGTTTTATTTTTCATTATTTTAATTGTTAAACAGTAGGCTCAATTTCCTGAGAATGAATCAGTTGAAAAACAGGCTTCAGTACCTCCAGATTTTCCTTTTTAATAAAATAATAATAGGTAGTGCCAAACTTGCGAACATCAAGAATGTTCCCATCTTTGAGCTTTCGCAGATGCTGAGATACGGCAGGAATTTTCATATTCAGCACATCACTAAGGTCGCAAACACACAATTCTTTCTCCTCTTGCAATAGGTATAATATTTTCAAACGTACTGCATTGCCGGCAAGTGAAAGAACAGTTGACAGACGTTGAATGCTGTCCTCTCCTTCTGCCAGCATTTTCTTGCAATGGTTGATTAGTTCCAGGTTGGCATAAGTTCTTATACATACATTATTAATCATGGGTATATGCTTTATAAATTTCTGCAATAGTATCACTTTTTTACTATTTAAGCAAATACTTAAATATATTTAACAATTGACTTTTCTAATGTGTTCAGGAATGCGCATCAATGATGTTCTTTTATTTCAGCTTATAAAAACCTGACCGGGGCACCATGGTCGGTATTTGTTAGATAATATCATCGGAAGATTATGGATACGAAATAATTTAAGTCCCTGAAAGATAGTGTACCTGCAAGAATAAGAAGAAAAAGGCCAAAGCATTCGCAATACAATTCACCTCTAAAACAAGCTAACTTTGTTTTACCTATGAAAGTTTAAGATTTTATAAACATGACTTACACCCTTGCGGGTAAGTCGGATAAAATACAAGCCATTTTGGCCATGAGGCAGGGTCAAGGTAACCGAATTTTGGTCAAATTGTGGATTGAAGCTGCGTACCGGCTGTCCGAGTGAATTATAAATTGCAAATGAAATATCTTCTTTCTTATAACTTCCCAAGAGGATCTTAATTTTTCCGTCCTGTGTTGGATTAGGGAAAATAACTGATCGCACAGAAATATAAGATTGTTTTACCTTGGTAGACTCCCCGGTTGCATAACTTACGCTCAGACTTACCCGGAAGTCACCCAATTGATCGTAACGAATAGGAGGTGGAGTTTTCAGATTCGACGTTGCCGGATCACCTCCTTCAAATTCCCAATGATAAGCCGTTATAGGGCCTAATGATAAATTGAAAAAGCTCGCTGTTCCTCCAATAGGAACACTTTGTACATCTGAACTAAATTCGGGAATACCTTGTTGTAACAGCGGATCTAAACCTGATAATTTTTCAAGTCCGGATTGTGCATCATCCAACCAGTATTGAAGCTGCTGTGTGGAATCGCTTCCATTGCCAAGCCAGTCTTTGCTGAAGCGGCCAAAATAATCGGCTGCTGTTTGGTTTGAACATAAAGCCCCTCCACCGGTTAAAGTACCTACAATCAAGCCATCATTACTAAACAATGGCGAGCCAGAGGAACCTCCCTCGGTTACACCATGTCCGCTTGCTGTTGCCGCCCAATGAACTGTCCAATAAAGACCATTAGGATCGCTACTACCATAATATGACGATGCCATCAAAGGAGTACTATAGGTTGAAATCATCTTGATATCGCCCTCGGGATGATGGATTACGACGCCATAAGGACTTCCCGTTCCGCTCTTGTCCCAACCGTTAAAATAAGGTTTGTAAGACAAAGGAATGGTATCCAGCATCAACAGTTTAAAATCCGAGCCAAAGGCTGTGGAATTTACAGCCGATGCCAACAGTCGTGCGCCGGAAACCGACTGACGAGTCGGTTCGATAAGAGGTCTGTTGCAATCTTTCGATTCATAGTTAAAATAAAAAATCCATTGGGCATAATCGGCACTGCTCGAGGTTTCACCGCAATGATTGGCCGTTAATAAATAGGGCTCCCCATCATTTTTGGTATCGTTAATTAAAGAGCCTGTACACCAAAAATAGGAGCTGCCATCTTTCAACAAGATACGGGCAACCCCTCTCTTCTGTTTTTGATAGGCATCACCTTCGGGGCAATTCACAGGGACTTCACAGCTGCCTGCATCTCCAAAATCTTTGAATCCATAGTTGGGGATATTCGTCAGGTCTCCTACTTCAACCAAAGAAAAAGGTAGGTGGGTGATCTTCCGGGCTGTATTAAATTCCAAAACGACCTCATTGCCGCGTATGTATTCTGTTCCAAAATGCGCTGAATTATTGATTGCTGTATAAGCACCCAACAACTCACTCTTATCAGGACTATAAATAAAAAGCTTGTCCCCTTTCGCAAGTTTTACATCTTTAAATGATAGGTTTATGCCCTGGGCAGTAGGCAATCTTATTTCCAGCCGCCAAACAAAACCGCCATTGCTAAGCTTATCCCAAACGCCTTTGGAGAGAATTGTATTATCCACCCGAATGGCTGAGCCGGCATAAAGCGGTTGTGGTTCACCACTTTTATTGAGAACCATCACTTGTTTTTGAGCCTGTTTCAGCTCAACAAAAGGAAGGGTTCTTTTGTAAGTCAGCTTTTGGCTGGCCGGCTTTGCCGGAACACTGACCTGTGCTTCAACAAGCCACGGGAAAATAAGTATAAAGAGGAGTATACTGATTCGTTTCATAAGATTCAAATGAGGCTACAAAGAATAACAATTTATTCTGAGCAAATTTAAAGAAATATCATCCAGTTGTACCACCTAGGAATTATTGGGCGAAATAATGTTTTGCCTTAAAATGTACTCGCTTCAGTTTTTCATACTTTTGCAAAAAAGGATAAGCATGATTGTACTTAGCGGGAGCGCAGGTTTTATCGCCAGCGTTGTTTTACAAAGACTTAATGAAGAAGGCTTAAACGATTTACTCATTGTGGATGATTTCACCAGAACATCAAAAGAGCTCAACTATCTAAATAAAAAATATTCACTGAAACTCCATCGCGACGATTTCTTTGCCTGGTGGGATCTGCATCCTGAAGAAGTGGAGATGGTCATTCATCTGGGAGCCCGAACCGACACCACTGAGTTCGATGAAGCCATATTTAATATTTTGAATCTGAACTACAGCAAGCAGATTTGGGAAAGATGTACTGATTTGAATGTCCCGCTGATTTATGCTTCTTCTGCAGCAACCTATGGCGGTGGAGAATTTGGATATGATGACAATCATCAGCTGCCAGAAAAACTCAAGCCACTGAATGCTTACGGGCGATCAAAAAATGAATTCGACAAATGGGCTTTAAAACAAAAAGACCACCCACCTTTCTGGACAGGATTAAAATTCTTCAACGTTTACGGTCCCAATGAGTATCATAAAGGGCGGATGGCTTCGGTAATTTTTCACGCTTTTCATCAGATTAGAGAAAGTGACAAGGTTCGTTTGTTCCGCTCACATCATCCTGATTTTAAAGATGGTGAACAATTGCGTGATTTTGTTTACGTAAAAGACCTGGCAGAGGTAATCCTTTTCCTAATGCACGAAAAACCTGCCTCAGGTTTATATAATCTGGGAACCGGGAATGCCCGTACTTTTGTTGATTTAGCCAAGGCAACTTTTGCCGCCCTTGATAAGGATGCTATCATTGAATTTATTGATACCCCGATGGATATCCGTGATAAATATCAGTACTTTACCCAAGCCAATATGGCGAAACTTAGGAAAGTAGGTTATAAACAAGACTTTACTTCTCTGGAAGATGGCGTAGATGATTATGTCAGAAATTATTTGGCTGAAGGAAAGTATTTTTAATTGGGAAAGTGCATAGAGTTATAAGTCCCTGGCATACTATAGGCACTTGCATTTCTTCTTATCTTTGTAACCTAAATGATGGGGTATGATTCCTGAAAAGAAAGATATAGACACAGCCAAATACTATTTCAATGACGCTTCTTTCACCAACCTCATGCGTCGGCGTATTTATCATGTTTTGTTGGTTTCGAGTGTATATGATGCTTTTATTTTGGAGGAAGATGGACGCATTGAAGAGCAAATCTTTAATGAATATATGTCGCTGAATCTTCGTTATCCGCCACGCTTTATCAAGGCAACCTCACAAAAAGAAGCCCTACGAATGCTTAAGGATGAAAGTATCGATCTGGTCATTTCAATGCTTAGCTTCGATAACAAAGGAACTTTTAAGCTGGCCGAGTTGGTAAAATCGGAACACCCCCGGATTCCGGTGGTGGCCTTGGCTCCTTTTTCGAGAGAATTAAGCTTAAAAATTGAAAAGCTGGATTTAAGTAACATCGACTACGTTTTTAGCTGGCTGGGGAATACGGATCTCTTATTGGCGATTATTAAGCTCATTGAGGATAAGATGAACGTGGAATACGATGTGAGGGAAATAGGTGTTCAGACCATTATTTTGGTAGAGGACAACGTCCGGTTTTACTCCAGTTATTTACCAAACATCTATAAAATTATTTTTAAACAGTCGAAGGCTTTCATTAAAGAAGGACTTAACGAACACCAGAAAATGCTGAAGGCTCGCGGCAGGCCTAAAATTCTGTTGACCACCAATTACGAGGAAGGGGTTCGACTCTACAAAAAATACAAAGACAATTTATTGGGCGTTATCTCCGACATCAGCTATCCGAGAAAAGGCATCAAAGACCCGGAAGCCGGCCTTCGTTTGTTCAAACGGATAAAAAAGGAAAATCCATTTATGCCTTTATTGCTCCAATCGTCTGATCCAAGCTACCAATCAAAAGCACTTCAAATGGAGGTAGGGTTCATCGACAAGAATTCTAAAAGCCTGCCTTATGATTTGAGAGAATTCATAAAAACCTATTTTGCCTTTGGCGATTTTGTATTCAAAGATCCAGGTACCAATACCGAGGTGGCACGTGCCAACAACCTGAAGGATATGCAGGAAAAGATATTCCAAATTCCAGCTGATTCTTTGCAGTACCATATCGAACGTGAAGACTTCTCGAAATGGTTGAGGGCACGGGCTTTGTTTTCGTTGGCTCATCTTTTCAAAAGTTTTACGCCTACTGACTTTGAGAACATCCGCCAAATCAAGTATTTTATTTTTACCGCCATTAGCAATTTCCGCATCACCAAATCAAGAGGGGTAATTTCACAATTCGACCGGTCAACCTTTGATCAATACTTTTCCATTTCGCGAATAGGCGAAGGTTCCATTGGCGGAAAAGCACGTGGACTGGCCTTTCTCGATTCTCTTATCAAGCGCAACCAATTGCATCATCTGTTTCCAAACATTGATATATCCATCCCCAAGACGGTGGTGTTAAGTACGGATATATTTGATGACTTTATGGAGACCAACAAATTGTATCCCATCGCATTATCCGGCAACTATAGCGATGAGCAGATTCTACAATTTTTTATTGATGCTCAATTACCCGAAAGTGTTCAGGAGGATCTTTTCGCCATTGCAGCCCGGGTGAATCAACCCCTCGCTATTCGCTCTTCCAGCCTACTTGAAGACTCTCATTACCAGCCATTTGCCGGTATCTATAATACCTATATGATTCCTTCTGATGAGAAAAACCTGGATAAACGTATCCAAATGATGCATACCGCCATTAAAAGTGTCTATGCTTCGGCTTTTTTCAGCGTTAGCAAGGCCTATATGCAAGCTACTTCAAACGTGATTGATGAAGAAAAAATGGCTGTCATACTACAGGAAGTCTGTGGAACCCGTTATGGGAATTATTTCTACCCAACACTTTCAGGGGTAGCACGTTCGCTAGATTACTATCCCATTCCACCTGAGAAACCCGAAGATGGCACGGTGAGTATTGCACTGGGACTGGGAAAATACGTCGTAGATGGTGGACTCTCGCTTCGGTTTTCACCGAATTATCCTAAAAAGATCATGCAGACCGCCACGCCGGATGCAGCCTTACGCGAAACCCAAAAACATTTCTTTGCCCTTGACCTTTCGCCCGAAAAGTTCACTGCCTCCGTCGATGACAGTGTTAACCTGGTAAAACTCAGAATTAAGCAAGCCGAAAAGGATGATTCCATACGCAAAATCGCAAGTACCTACGATATGCAAAACAACATGGTCAGGGATGCATACCAATACGATGGCAAGAAACTCATCACTTTTTCATCCATTTTAAAACATAATACCTTTCCGCTGGCGGGGATTCTGAAAAAAACCCTTATACTGGGGGCAAAAGAGATGGACAAACCGGTGGAAATGGAATTTGTGGTTGATCTAAACCACAAGAAAAATGAAAAAACTAACTTTTATCTTCTTCAGATAAGGCCCATAGCCAGCAAAGAAGAAAGTGTTCATTTGAATCCTGCTCGTGTTAAAAAGGAAAAATGTTTGATTATTTCCCATTCGGCTTTGGGGAATGGCAACATTGACAATGTGTATGATGTCGTTTATATAAAACCACAGACCTTCGAGGCCTCCAAAAATTCAGGCACCGCCAACATGGTAGGTGAAATCAATCAAAAGTTTGTGGATACCAACCAAAATTACATTCTTATTGGTCCGGGTCGATGGGGTTCTTCCGATCCCTGGTTGGGCATTCCGGTAAAATGGTCCCAATTATCCGCTGCACGCCTGATTGTTGAATCAGGCTTAAAAAACTATCGTATCGACCCCAGCCAGGGAACTCACTTTTTCCAAAACCTGACCTCATTCAGGGTGGGTTATTTTACTGTGAACCCCTTCATCAATGACGGCTTTTTTGATTTGGAATACCTGGATCGACAACCAGCGGTATTCGAAAACGATGTTCTACGTCATATTCACTTCCAAAAGCCATTGAACATTAAGATTGATGGCAAGAGAAATTTCGGCATTGTGGAGAAAGCAGAATAGAAAACTCTGCCGCTGATGAACTGCACCTCCATAATTTTCAAGCTATTTAAAAACAACTTTTTTGACAAATTGATTTTTTCCCAAGGATACATAAAGTAAATAAACACCGGGGATCATAGTTATTCCCGGCCTGAGTATTACCTTGGACTGACCTTTTGGAAACTCCACTCCTTCCCAAACTTTTTGACCCTGCAAATTATAAATTTTATAGGAAAGTTTGTTAGTGAGCACTTGTTGGAACCGCAACTGAAATTGAGAAGATGCCGGATTAGGTATAATTTGAAAACTTAGGTTATGCATGAGCATTTTCTCTACCGATACACCCGAAGAATCGGGGCAAACAGTAAAATCTGTTCCGCTCATATAACGGATCTGAGCAGGATTGCTTCCTTCACCCAGCGGACCAGGCAAGCCTACCGAAGGCCACCCCAATTCAGCCGGCCAAAAATCAGGAAGTGTTTGCAGGTAATAACTTTTATCAGGGAGGCTATCAGTTCCTGTAAGTATTATTTGCTGAAGAATATGATTTCCATAGACAAAATGGTCAGTCCCGGTTAAGGCAAACAGGCCATGAAAAAAATCGGCATCGGTGGTTTCGTTCCCCACAAAATTCTGGCGGCTCGTTTCAGTAGTATCACTCTCGGTCATAATAATTCCCCATAATTCGGCTCTATTTCTGAAAAAAGTATTCCATGGCCCTGATGGCCCCCAATAATGGTCGATGACGATATTTTGTACAATATTTCCTTCAAAAAGATTGGAAAAAGCATAATGGCCATGCAGGGAAATATCTCCGGAAGCATCAGGATTTTGTTCCGAGCGAAAAGGATCTGTGGAGAAATTATAGGAAAACACATTGCCATTGGCACCCGTTTTCACCATCATGGCATGTCGCAGATGCTCAAAAATATTATTTGTAATCAGGCATTCTCCGCTATGATGAGCCAAGGTAACCCCATAGCCATGGGTATTCACGCCATCATAGGCAAAGGCATGATGAAAATAACTGCCTTCTACCCTGATTTGTGTGCTTCGGCTGATATAGACATGACTCGCCACACTGCTATCGCTTTCCACTCCCCTAAGCAAACAGTTGGCAGCAAGATCGAAATAAACATTATAGCCGCCGGTGGTGTCCTGTTGGCTCATTCGTTCTATCTTTAAACACTCAAGTCCGACATTTTGTATGGGATAAATTCTTTGGATTTGAGGATGCAAATTTGGAGAATAATCAATGCGCAAAGGATGTTCTATAAAAAGCGTATCTCCGGATATGGCAAGTAAGCGACCGACTTGACCCACCGACCAATCGGCCCAATCCACAGGAGCTGTATTCCAGTCACCGTTTTGCTCACGGATTTCTACCCAATCACCGGCGTGAAAATAAAATGCCGAATCGCAAACCAGTTGCCTGCTTCCTTTATCAAAGCCCGCCTTTAGTGAAACAAAATGCTTATCCTGACTCCCCTCAACACGCACGGCATGCTTGTTGGCCTTCAAATCGAAAAGTAAATGGCTTTTTTTCGCGCCACCTCCCCGAAGGATAACACTATCCTTCATTATAATTGGGTTTTTGAAAAGATAATTCCCTTCTGGGAAATAAATCTGGCCTGCGTGCCCATCCAATGAAGTCATGGCTGCCGTCAAGGCCACTGAATTATCTGTTTTACCATCTGCCACAGCCCCAAAATCCATGATATTCACACGATTAACCGGTTCAATAAACGAAAAAGACGATAAAGCCTCCTCCCAGTTTACCCTTCTCTCTTGGGGGATAATTTGTGCCACGATCATCCCGCAATAACCGAGAGCAATCAGAAGCAATAGAAATTTCCTCATCATAGATTCATTTTCACAAAGGTAATAATAAAGAATGTTTAACTTTATACGCTCAAAACAGTTTCCATAATGAAGTTAACACTTGCTGTCTTTTGTATGTTTACGATCTTGCTTGTCAGCTCCTGTGGACAAAAACATGAAGAAATCATCACCAAAAGGATTCAATATGATGTCAACATTAAAAGTCCCAATACCAACTACGATTGGTGGATACAAAATCTGGTAGGGCCACAACGGGAGAAATTGGTCAAGATGTTACTGAAGGGGGCAATAAGTGGAAGGTATCAAACCTATGATTATTATTATCATCCTCTTTCTAAGCAAAATGTTGCACAGTTGTTGTCAGATACGATTTGGCGCAAAATTAGAAATCAGAAGCCTCCATACGAATTAAAAGACACCATACTCATTGAGAAAATTAAAGTAGCGGATATTCAAAAGTTAAGGTTTATGGAAGAGTGGAGAGTAAATAAGAAAGACTTTTCCTTTGAGAAAAAAATTGTGGGCATTGCTCCGATTGCAAAACGGCTCGATCAGGAAGGTAATATTCGATGGCAACCTCTTTTCTGGATTTTTCCTGATAAAGATATGCTGAAATCCCTTCAAAACAATCAATAATATTTTCAGGAATCTTAATAACATTCCTTTGTGAACAAAACATCATATACAAGCAGGGGAAATAACAAGCTTTGCTCTAAATTTGTCCTAAAATGGGAAAGATTCTCAAAATAAAACACTTTTTATTGCTGGCGATTCTTGTATGGATTTTCTTACCGGCTACTATTTATGCGCAAAGTAAGCGCCAGAAAACAGAAGCCTATATTCGGAAATATAAGAAGATCGCCATCAAGGACATGAAGATTTATAAAATTCCAGCTTCAATAACCCTGGCACAAGGCATACTCGAATCGGGTAGCGGCTATAGTAAATTAGCCCGTCGAGGCAATAACCATTTTGGCATAAAATGCCATAAAAACTGGCGTGGGAAAACAATAAAAGTTTCTGATGATGCCCGTCATGAATGTTTTCGAAAATACAGAAAGCCGGAAGATTCATATCGCGATCATTCCAAATTCCTCACTCAAAGAGGACGTTATTCTTTTTTATTCCGATATCCCATCACCGATTACAAAAAATGGGCTTATGGATTAAAAAGAGCAGGCTATGCCACCAACCCAAAATATCCGGTATTATTGATTGGCCTCATTGAGAAGTATCATCTGGATCGCTACGATCAGGCACACAAAAGATATAAACGGCATAAAAAGTCAAAAATATATGAAGAGCCCAATCCTTTACAATTTGAAAGAAGTGGACAAAGTCTTTATGGGCGGCAGCAATACCTGAACAATGGCAAAAAGCTCATCATTGTGAAAGCCAATGACACCTATAATAAAATAGCAACTGAGTTTGAACTTAATCCCTCTCGCTTTTTCCGGATAAATGACGGGAAGCGGCACCGGACACTCCACCCGGGAGATATCCTTTACCTGGAAGTTAAGGCGAATCGGGCTGAAAGAGGCTATGCTTATCATTTGGTTAAACAAGGAGAAAGCCTTTGGCAGATTGCCCAATTATACGGCATAAAATTGAAACGCCTGCGACGGCTGAACAACCTTCCATCACATTATCAGGCGTCTAGCGGCGTTCGACTGAAACTACGCTAATGACACCCAGGCTATCTTCAAATGAAACGCCCCGCGGCAAGCCCGCCTGACGGCATTCAGGCAAGTTATACCAATTATAGTTCAAAATGCCGCATAGCAAATTTTGAATTTACAATGGTTAATGCCGATAGATCAACAAAACCGCAAATTGAACGAAGTGAAAATATGCGGTATTTAGTTGACTAATCGGTATTATGCCCGGGCTATAAATGAACTTATTTTCCAACCGGCCTAAGCCTTAAAGCTTAACTGTGGAGAGGCTTTACCTGGGCATTTTATTCCACAATACTGCCCAGACTCCTTCAGCCGGGGCTTTCAGGCTACACTTGCAGGCGCAAATACATGAGTCGAATACGCATGTGTTAATAAATGTTAAAAATAGTGAACTGGTTAGGTTTTCTGCTTTTTATTTGTATAGCTTTGTGTTGAAAATCAACAACGCCCAGACCACGCTGCTGTAGTAAGCTAAACATAATGCTTTATTTGATTTCATTTTAATTCGCTGAAAGAAAGATGTGTTTACTTCATTTAGATGAAACGGAGTGATATTTATTAGTTAGAAACGAAGTGATGGCCACGCAAAGCACAGAACGGCAAATTGCAATTATACAAACCGATGCAAGAATTTGCAACACACATACTCTTGTCTATTCCACAAAAAAAACCTGAAAAAATGAAAACAGATTACTGTTGCCAAACCGGTCAAAAATTAATCATTAGAGAAAAGAGGAAACTACATCAGGTTGATATTGAACAGATAACATACATTACCTGTTCAGGGTATATATTTACGATTCATCTATTAAACCAGACAGGGGATATAATCGTATCCAGATTATTAAAATATTTCGAAATAGAACTAGCTGGGATGAGATTTTTCAGGGCTAATAGGAACACCTTAATCAACCTAAATAACATGGTAAGTTATGAACATAATGGGAAACTTACAATTGTTATGAAGGATAATGAAAAAATCATTATTTCCAGAAGAAGACTGCATGCTTTTTTGCAACAGGTGGCATCTTAAATACCGTTGATTAATAAATGCTGCCTTTCATTAGTGCTAATTAACCAATAGTTAGATAAAAGAATGAATTGCTTGAATAAGCACTAACATTATCTATTTTAGCCCGACTAAAATAACCCAAATCGAAGTAAATTCACCAAATTGAAAATGAATTTTTTGCTGGAAAAGCTGTTTTCTTGCCTGCACACGAAAAGAAACAATTAAAATAGAGGAATAGAACCAAAATTATTTAAGCATGGATTACAGTAACCAGCGGGACAAAAAAATAATTTTAAAAGAAAAAGGAAAAGCACATCAGATTGCAATTGAAGATATTGTGTATGTTGAATGTGAAAGCTATGTATCAACAGTCCACACTTATAGCAAGGGAAAAACTGTATCTTGTTCAATCTTACTCAAAGATATTGAAGAAAAAGTGAACGGATATGGCTTTTGCAGGATTAATAGAAACACCTTGGTTAATTTGAAATTTTTTGAAAGCTATTTATCTGGAAAAAAAAGATGTATTAAAACTGTAACCGGTGTAAAAATGAATGTTTCGAGAAGAAAATGGGGCATATTAAAAGAATGTATTGAAGGATAGTGTGCCACTTATTTGATAATTATACCGCTTATTAGATAAGTCAACCACTTGTAGAAATTAAGGTAATCAAGTTATATTTTTACGATCGCTATTATAAAGGCCTAATTGTAGCAAGTGATAAGGGTGACGCCACTATAAATGCAACCCAATAATTAATTTTATGTATCATGAAAAAAGTTTCAAAAAAAGTTCAAAGTACCAAAGTAAATGGTGACAAGTACTTTTCTTTAAATGGCGAAATGCTGAAAAAAATCAAAGGAGGATCAAGTCTGATTTCCGCACCATCTAGCACAGATCGTGTTTGTTCTGGAGGTTGTGGTTCTACTAGGGGTTCTGGTATTGACTCCTTCTAGGGCTTATGGCTAAATATTATTTTGAGGTGCTTGCTGTCTTTTTTAAGGAAGCACCTCAAAATAATATTTGGCTTATTCAACTTTGTAACGTCAACTTTTCCCAAAAAGAAAAAAGTTTGATTTTATGTTAACAACTACTTTTTTTAACAATAGCATTTTTAATGCTATAAAATTGATATAGAAATGCATTGGAAATACAAACAATTTGATATTAATAATTCAACATACATTTTTTGTGTTGAAGATTTTGAGTTGTTCAAAATCTCTCAGGAAAAAAACATAGAACCTGTATTACAAGATATAAAAACCAAAAAAGAAAAACCTAATTTAGAATTTGATGTAATTGATGTAGAATATGACTTTGCTAAAACTAATACAATTAATGCAATTGGTATTGAATTAGCAAATGGTTGTAATCTGGATTGTACATATTGTTATATTTCTGCTTCTAAAAAACCCAGGAAAAATTTAAGTAAGGAAAAATTTTTAGACATTTTAAATTTTCTAAAGAAAAATAAATACAGTCCAAAAGCCTTGTACTTTACAGGTGGTGGTGAACCAACGTTAAATTTTAAATTGTTAAAAGAGATGCCGAATATATGCAGAGAATACAGTTTTGATAATTGTGAATTTGATTTAACAACAAATGGAACAATATTAACGAAGGAAATGATTGAATTTTTTAAGCATCATGAGGTTAAATTAAATATAAGTTAAGATGGTAATGAAAAAATAGATAACGAATCACGCATATACCGCAATGGTAAAGGAAGTTTTAATGATGTTTTTAATAATATAAAAATATTACAAAAAAATAAAGTTGAATTTACATGTAAAACTGTAGTTCAGCCAGATAATAAAAGCCTAATTGAAGTATTTTCTTTTTTCGAAGAACAAAAAATTAATTTTAAATTTGATCTTGCCTTGAAGTCATTTGACAGTCATTTCTTACCTAAAATAGAAGATCTTAAAAATTTTGAAGAACAACTGGATATTGTAATTGACTACTATAGGATTAGAATTGAGAATAACAACCAAATATATTCAACAAAAATATTAAACGACTTAAAACGTATCCACTACGGAGTGACGAATGGAATTGCTTGTGGAGCTTCAAGATCTGGATTTTTTATAGATATTGAAGGACGGATATTCCCTTGCTCTGCTCATACGAGTTCAAAAGATTTATCTATTGGAAATATTTACAAAGGAATTAACTATGAAAGCATACTTAAAAATAAATTTTATGCTCAGCCAGTAGATAATTATACCAGATGTAAGACCTGCTGGATGAAATATTTATGCTCAGGCTCTTGTTTTGCAGAAAAATGGTTAGAGAATAAAAATACGGAAGAACCTTCTGAATACTTGTGTAAAGGTTTCGATATTTATTGGAGTGCAATAATTAAATTATATACTCAAGTGCATCCTGTAATAATCGGTGGACGAAATGTTAATTTTTTGGAGAAGGAAACACAGAAAAATTATGTTAATCAAGCTTAAACAGTTTTACCAACTTGGTTTTTTATTAATTGCATTACTACAGTCAAGTGTTTTATATTCTCAAATTACTATAAATGGAAATTTGAAAAATACAGATGGAAATCCTGTTGAATTTGCAAGCATTGAATTACTATTTGATTCAAAGTATGATCAATCAGCACTAACTGATTCACTTGGGAATTATTCAATGGAAGCGACCCACAAAGGTGATGGTGAATTATTGGTCAGAGTACTGGGATATTCACCCATTCGAAAAGATATAAACCTGAGAAATGATACCACAATCAATTTTGTGCTTCAGCCTGATTCAGTTTATTTAAAGGAGGTTACAATCATGGGACAAAAGAATCTCATTCAGGCAATGCCTGACGGAATTGTAGTAAATATTAAGGGTAATATTTTAACAAAGGGTAAAGAAACCGTGGATTTGTTAAAACAGTTACCAACTGTTTATCTTTCAAATGAGTCCTTAAATATTTTCGGTAAGTCCTCTGTCATTGTCTATATCAATGACAGAATTGTTCGATTAAAAGGGCGAACTTTGATAAGTTACCTTAATTCTTTACCTCCGGATATTATTAAAAGTGTTAAAATTATTTCCACACCCCCGGCACAATATGACGCCGAAGGAAATGTGGGAATTGTTAAGATCATCACGGACAAAAACATCTTGCCGGGATGGAAAGAATACTTTCGGGCAGGTTCTACCAAAAACAACTATTCATCGTATATACTGTCGGCATACTTAAATTACAACGGTAAAAAGATGTTTTTTGAAGGAAATATATCGAACGGAGAATATACGTATTTGAATCAAAGTATGTACCGTAGCTATTTTCCTGATCAGACAACAGCTACCTTTAACCCGAAAAAATGGAATTATTCTGAGGCTCAGGTGCATACAACCTTTGGTTACAATTTTAATAAAAATTCAGTGCTAACTTTTGATTTTCAAGCTCCATTTTTTAATAAGGAAACCATTGATGACATTAAAAATTACACCAACTTTATCAATCCAATAAACAATCAAACCGATTCAACCATTTATTCTAGGGGGAAAACAAAAAAGGAAATAAATTCTTTTAACACAGAACTGTTTTTTAAGCATTCATTTGCTAACAAAAAATCCTCATTTACTGCTAATATTGCTTACCTTAATAATTTCACACAGAATACCAGGACTTTTACATCAATGACGCAGATTGAAAACACAAATCTGACAACAGAGAATTATTCTACTGAAGGAAATCAGAACTATAATATCTTGACTTCAAAACTTGATTTCTCCTTTCCACTTTTGAGTTGGAAAGTTTCATCAGGGGTCAAGCTTTCGTTTATAAACACGACATCCGATAATAAATTTTTTACTGTTCAGGATGGAACCAGTAACATGGAGCCGTCGCTTTATAGTAAATTTGACTATACCGAAGATGTTCAGTCGGCTTATTACAGTATGGAGAAAAATATTTCCAAATGGACCATTCAAGGTGGAATACGTGCCGAGTTGACAAGTACTGTCGGCAAATCTGTTGTAACCAATGAATCGAATAATAACAGATACATTAATTTTTTCCCATCACTATATATCTCGCATAAATCCACTAACGGAAGTGTTATTTCACTTAGCTATGCCAGCCGTTTTGTAAGGCCTCCTTATCAATATCTTGATCCGTTTAGATGGTACATAAGCAAATATGATTATGCAGTAGGGAACCCTTATTTAAAACCTTCTTATATCAAGAATATTGAACTTTCTTATTTGCCAAATAAAACCTTTAGCGCCAAACTATATTATACAGGCCAGACTAATAAAATAGGGCAATATGTTGTTCTGGACTCCCTTAATATTTTGAACCAGATACAGCAGGCAGGTAATTTCTTGAATGAAAATAGTTACGGAATCAATGTATATAAATTATTGAAATTGAATACGTGGCTCGAAACAGTTATTCAGGGAGACATTTGCTATTCTGAATTTCTATCAAACAGAGAGGAGTTTTCCAATTTATTTGGCTTTGGTGCAACAATCATGATGAACAATACGATTACTATTGATAAGAACTTTCAGTTGATCCTTAATCTGGAAGAAGATATTCCCGGATTGTATAATTACAGGACCATGAAAAATTATTTTTGTTTGGATACTGGTTTGAATTATATAAATAATAAGAAACATTTTGAAGTCCGGCTTTTTGCAGGTGATTTGTTGAAAACTGCAAACCCTGAGTATTATTATATTAGTGGAGGAGTTAAGCAGGTTTATGATAATTATGTGGATACCCGATTTCTAAGAATAATTATTGTATGGCGACTAGGTAATTGGTTTAACAAGACTCCGAAAACTCCTTCACCTTCTAACATTGAGGAAAAGGAAAGATTGTAAAAAATATGATTTCTATGTACTTGACCACGATATAAACATTAAAAATAAAATTTTGCGCACAATGTTAAAACCATATAAAGAAGAAAAACCATTAATTACGATTAATAGAATTCGCTCTATATTGAATGAAGTTGGAATATTCGTTACCGAAAAATATATTCAGGACGGTGAGTATTTCGCTTGCAGAATAGAAATTGTTAATGATGGTTTACGAGAATTTAAGATGGGTTCTTTTGGGAAGGGAGTAAGTTTAGAATATGCTTGTGCTAGTGCCTATGCTGAGTTTATGGAAAGACTCCAAAATAATGTTTTATTAAAAAACACGTTCTTTTTTTCTAAACATTATGTTAAAGATTGTGCATTTAAAAAACGACTAAAAGAAGAAAATGAAGAATTGGATTTCTTCTATTGCCCTGATGAAAAGGTGGTTGAAATGACTAAAATTATTGATGGAAATTTCGAAATATTGAGTAAATCACTATCAGTCAGCAATAAATCTGAATTGAAAGAATTTGTTATTAATACACTTGAGATCAAAAAAGCTATCTGCACTCCTTTTTATAATCAAAAAATTAATAAAATTGTTTATTTACCAATAGAACTGCTCTTAAGAGGAACAGGCTCTACTGGAATGTGTGCAGGCAACACACCAGAAGAAGCATTGATTCAAGGTATATCTGAAATATTTGAAAGATATGCTGCCGTGGAAATCTATAGCAAGAAAATTGCACCTCCAACAATACCTCACGATTATTTTAAAGGACATCAAATATTTAGTTCAATTAAAAGACTTGAAGAAAAAGGATTAGAAATAATTATTAAGGATTTTTCATTGGGCAAAAAACTGCCTGTCATCGGTGTTATTGTAATTGATAAAAGTAAGAGGAAGTATAATATTAAGATTGGATCGGATCCATGGCCTATAATTGCTTTAGAAAGATGTCTAACAGAGTTGCATCAGAGTTTTACTGGTATTAGGTTAATTGACAAATGTGATTACGGTGATTTTATAGAAGAAAAATATAAAGAATTAGAAAGAGACGATGCGGAATACATTAATTTGATAAATATTCTGAACTTTGCTACAGGACAATGGCCAGATTCTTTATTTAGTAATGATTTTTCTTATGAATTTACTGGTCTAAACTTTGATTTTGGAAAAAGTAATAAATCTGATTTAAAATATTTGTTGCGTTTAATAGATGATCTAGGTTCACAACTATACATCAGAGATGTCTCGTTTTTAGGTTTTAATTCTTATTATATTGTTGCTCCGGGTTTAAGTCAGGACATAAGGAAAAAGACGGATTACTCACTCTTTCAAAAGCTAGAATTATCAATTGGTAAAATAAACAATGCCTCATTGCTTTCAGCAGATGAATTACTTTCATTAGACTCAATTTTAGAAGAATATTATATAGCAATTAAAGAAGGAGGTATAAATTTTGAAGAGTATTTTCTTAACAACACAGATGAAGATGCAACTGATTTAACCATCGACCTGTTTTTAAGTATGGTAAACTATAAATTGGGGAACATTGATAAGGCATATTTGTATTTAACTAGATATCTTCAAAATAAAGACGTTCAGGACTATCTGTATTTTTATGCATGCAAAGATTATTTAGCTTTATTGAAAAATGGTGAAAACGAAAAGGAGATTCAATCATATATGTCAAAAATATACGGTAATGCTTTAGCAAATGAAGTGATTGAAGATATGTTTGATGCCGATAATATTTTCAAAGAATATAATCTACAATGGTATTTTGATTGTAGAAATTGTGAAATTGAAGAATATAGATATTATAATGTTGTGAAAATTTTAAAAAATATTGAAAAAAAGCATAAAACTAAGCCAATCGATCAAATGAATTTATCAAAAATATTTTATTCAAATTAACATATGAACAAAATAAACACTCATTTTTGAAAATGGAGTTTAGTTCTATTCCGCAACCCAATGCAATGGACTTTGTGGCCCGATTTCATTACAGGTGATTGCCAAATACTATGAAAAGGAGTTTTCACTACACCTAAAAATCATATGTACACATTCATATTTCAGTTTCCTAATACTCAAAACCAATGAATTGATGAGTAATCATTTTAGATATATTGTAATTACTCTGATTCAGTGTGAAAGCTTAGGTCCTCTTGTCTTTGATGGCACATCAGGATATATCAGAGGAACATTATAGTATGCCAGCTGTTAAAAGATTTTGAAACGGAGCTGTCCCAATTGGTATTCTTCAGGGCTAACAGGAATATACTGATTGATCTTTATAAAAAATAAAAAAGGTGATTAACAAGATACAGACACTGGATTTTTCAAAGTCAACTGATTTGGGTTATTATGGGTAAAATTCACTTTGTAAAACAACTTGACGCCATGGATTGCGGTCCCGTATCTTTAAAAATGATTGCTAAATACTATGGTAAAGATTTTTCATTGGATAAATTACGCAGCATTACCTTTACAACAAAAGAAGGGGTTTCCCTTTTTGCCATTAGCGAAGCCGCCGAACAAATCGGGTTTAAAACAGTCGGGGGACGTTTAACTTTTGATAAACTTGAAAAGGAAGCTCTTTTGCCTTGTATTGTTCATTGGAACCAGGAGCATTTTGTTGTCGTTTACAAAATAAAACCAAAAAACCTTGTCAGAAGGCAAGCCAAAGTGTACGTGTCTGACCCTGCATGCGGGCTTGTTACCTATAGCGAAGAAATAGTTAGGGAACACTGGATAAGCACAAAAGCAGGAGGGGAGGATAAAGGCATTGTTTTGCTTATGGAGCCCACTCAGGTATTCTATAAGCAGGAAGGCGAAAAAACAAATCGCAAAAGCCTGAAATTCCTTTTTGGATATTTCATACGTTATAAAAGATTTTTCGGACAACTATTAATTGGTTTGCTGCTTGGCAGTTTGTTCCAGTTAATTTTTCCGTTTCTTACTCAAGCAATTGTGGATACCGGTATTGCAAATAAAAACATTCATTTTATTTACCTCATAATGTTGGCGCAAATGGTATTGATAATCAGCCGGATGTCGGTTGATTTTCTTAGGCGGTGGATACTTCTGCATATTAGCACGCGAATAAATGTTTCATTGATATCTGATTTTTTTATCAAATTGATGAATTTGCCCATGAGTTATTTCGACACAAAGGTATTATGTTTGAAAAATAAAGCATAAGCTAAAAATCTTAAATTTATTGTGTTAAAACAAATTAAAAATTTAAAAATTAAGCTTATGCAGGCCAAAGTTAATAATAATTCATTCAAT
>Ga0316204_10001318_pt1 | contig 70554 bp, 66 predicted proteins | sample 6monrhotite_MG_2_FD_205661 | JGI IMG/M metagenome (GOLD analysis project Ga0316204, IMG submission 205661) | Microbial mat bacterial communities from mineral coupon in-situ incubated in ocean water Damariscotta River, Maine, United States -... | ecosystem: Environmental > Aquatic > Marine >... | reverse complement strand
CTTTATTCCAAACACCACTGTCAAGATCGGGCCAGCCCTGACCGGTGCAACAGTGGCGGGCATCCTCTGGAAAACCGCAGGCATGCTGTTTGCCTCGTTTGCCGCCGGTTCAACAAAATATGATGCTGTCTATTCCAGTTTCGCCATCCTGATCACTTTTATGATCTGGCTTTATCTAAGCTGGCTGATATTTTTGCTTGGTTCTCAAATTGCCTTTTATCGCCAACATCCGGAATACGTACGCCCGTTACGCGGAAAGATAGAATTAAGCAGTCGCCAAAAAGAAAAAGTGGCACTAATGGTTATGTACTTGATAGGAAAGCATTATTACCAGGGCCTCCAGCCATGGACGCTTCGCACATTGAACACTCAGCTAGAGCTTCCCTCAGACCTCCTGAGTAATACACTTGATAACCTAGCAAACAATGGGCTGATCCTGGAGATAATAGATTAAGACACCACCTATATTCCTGCCAAAGATCTTGATGCCATCACACTTTACGAATTGATCAACATTACGCGTAATGCGAGTGACGACACTGTCGGAAGCGCATTGGTTCAACCTGAAGTCGAGGACATACTTAGTGGCCTGGATCAGGCTTATACTTCGGTACTGGGAAACAGGACAGTTCGTGACTGGATATCAGAACACAACAAAATTCCAGATAGCTAAAGGCGTCTCTGAATAAGTTCATCAAGTGAATGATGGCAAGGAAGAACGAGGTGAAAAAGCGGAGTTTACATGGAGTAAATTAGCGTTTTGAGCTTCTTTACTATTATCGAAATTGACTTGTATTTAACTGATCACGGCTGATTCAAACAATCCCCCTGCTTTTTTCATATATGACTATTCAATAGGGCATTGCCTAATGTGTAGTTCAGGTGTGATTATTATCAGGTGATTTCTGTCAACGACATGCCAGTCTGAACGTTCTGCTGTCAGGGGCTCAGATGCTATGATTGTGGCGCCGGGGTGTTTTCTGGTTGCTGCCATGTGATATTTACCATCTGTTACTTCGATTCGTTCACCTGATGAAAGATAAAGTGAGGGTGGTTCAAAGTCTGGGTGTGTAACGTAACGACTGGCAACTATGTTGTAACCATCACTAACAGCAAAGTTTAGATAAGAGGGCGTATCTATCCCCGCTTCATGTTTTAACTGCACGATATATTGAGTTGTGGACTCCATTGCGTCACACAAATCAGTGATTGAATAATCCTCTATCCGTTCTCCAAGTATGTTTAGAAACAGGGTAAAGGCGTGTTCTGAATCAGTGGTTCCCTGAATGAAATTGTAGTAGTTGTCATTCAATGACTCGCGTAGTTTCCGTTTTGTTTTTTTGAAATTCGGAAATCCTGTCATTGTGCATCCAAAGAAACTGTTCGTATTGAAATGGATGACAGTTAAATTCGCTGACATAAGCCCCTTTTGAGGCGGCGCGAACATGTGCTAATAAACAAGTTGACCGAATCTTTTCTGATAAGCGAAACAGATTCCGGTTGCTCCACGCTGGTTGTATACTGGTGAAAACACAGGGCGTAGGGTCAATTTCAGGTGCATACTAGCCTACACCAAAACCATCACCGTTGAGTGGTTCCTGGTGTTCTTTTGCATTGTAACTTTGCATAATAAGTGATTGTTCAGGCTTCATCAGAAGCTCGGACATGAATATTTCACGGCCTTTATAAATGAGTAACCGACACATGGATTATTCCCCGCTTGTAATGCAAAATCTGTCTTTTTATACCTTTTTTTCAGGCTCAATTCTTAACACATCTTCTCCTGTTTCATTGCGAATACGTTCATGCATAATTTCCGCAATAACCTCTTCTTTTCGAGTAGAGCTACTGCCAACCCACTTGTCCATTAATTTAGCGGTAACCAAGTCACCGGTAACATTAACTGCCGTGCGGCACATATCCAATATTCGGTCGACCCCCATAATGAGTGCAATGCCCGCTGCAGGGATGCCTACAGAGCCTAATACCATAGATAAAATCACAATGCCGACCCCGGGTGTCGCTGGTGCGCCAATGGAAGCCCCAACCGATGTCAGCACAATCAGTGCCATTCCACCTATGCCAATTTCAATTCCGAATACCTGGGCAAGGAATATTGCGGCCACGCCCTGATAAAGCGCCGTGCCATTCATATTGATTGTTGCACCCAAGGGAATGACAAACTGCGATACTGAGGGTCTGACTTTTAGTTTTTCCTCTGCCGTTCTTATTGAAAGTGGCATGACAGCTGCGGAACTCGAGGTTGAAAAAGCCAGTAGCAGGACATCCTTGATCGATTTAATAAACTCAATAGGATTTTGTCTGGCTACGATGTAGATAATAACCAGGTAAACACAGAACATAAGCAATAAGCCAAACAGCACAGTGCCAACATAGATCCCCATTCCAAACAGGGCATCAAGCCCCAGTTTCGCCGTTAGTTGGGCAAGCAAGCCAAATACAGCGACAGGCGCAAGTAGCATTGCCCAACGAACCACCGTCATGCAGACTTCTTGGAGCGAGCCCATCAGATCAAGCAGTGGTTTGGCCTGTGCTGGTTGCATCATCACTAATGCAATACCGACCACCATGGCAAAGATGACGACCTGCAACATGTTGCTTTCAACCATGGAGTTAAGCGGATTGGAAGGCAACAGTGTGATGACTTTTTGGGGTAGTTCATTCAGGTTTATCGCTTGCGGTTCTGGCTGTTCTATTGTCGTTGGCAAGGCACCTACAGAAACTTGTAATGCCTGACTATCTATATAAGTGCCAGGTTTGATGATGGTCGCAACTGTGATGCCGATAATAATGGCCAGTGCGGTGGTGGCAATAAAAAAAAGTACTACACGTAGACCGATTTTACGCAGCTGTTCCAGATCTTCCGTTGCCGCTAGCCCACGGATAATGGAGGCGAACACCAGCGGTATGACAATCATCTGAATGAGTGCAAGAAACAATTTTCCAGGAAAGGCCAGCCAATCGCTAATGGTTATAGCAGTCGTGATTTCCACCCAGCCCACACTCGGCCCCATTAAAATTCCGGTGGTAATTCCTAACACCATGCCGACCATGACTTGAAGCCATAAACGGCCACGGACAAGCGACTGAAGGTAGCTAGTCAGATATTTTAACGAGCGGGGGTATAGCGCTTCAATGGCAGATGTCGGTTCAGCTTTTTCTATCATGATATTTTCCTGTGGTTTGTGGCTAATATCAAATTGTGTATGTACAGATTTACATTTACCTTAATGAATCAGTTTAGTTGACTAATTTTACTTGTCTGACTTTTGCCTATATTGATACTGATTCAAGCGCTTAACTAATAAACTCTAGTTCATAAAATATGTTTATAAATGGTGAGTCATATTATTGGTCTATCTGTTGATAACCTCTATTTATAGTGTGACTTGATCACCAGCAGTCGGAATGTTGGCATACCAGGACAGTTTTTCGTGAAAGCATTTTTGCAGTGCGAGCATTTTATCCAGCTCACCATGCACTAGATAAAGTTCTGGTTTTGGCTCAATAAACTTACCAGCCCACTCTAGTAATTGATTTTGGTCGGCATGGGCTGAGAGTCCTCCCAGGGTATGAATCTTTGCCTTAACGATGATATCGTTCCCCAGCACTTTTACATGCTTAGCACCATCTACCAAGGCACGTCCGGTGCTGCCATTCGCCTGGAAACCAACGATGATAATGTGGGTGTTACTGCGCCAGAGTTGGTTTTTAAAGTGGTGAACGATCCGACCACCGGTACACATCCCATTGCCGGCGATAATAATGGCACCGCTATGAATACGATTTATTGCCATCGACTCTTCAGTGCTTCGTGTGCAATTTAAAATGGGTAGCCATTGTTGCCAGTCTTGTTTGATGGCAGCGGCGAAATCAACGCTGTCTTCAATATTAAAAAGGTGTATGTGATCACGGTAGATGTCACTGGCGGAGATGGCCATCGGGCTATCGAGAAAAACCTGTTTTTGTTTTAGTTTTCCTGCGCGATGAAGTTTGCCCAGATAAAACAACAGTTCCTGGGTGCGGCCGACAGAAAAGGCAGGGATTAACACATTACCACCATCGTCGGCAGCTTCATCCAGGGCCTGGTTTAATTCATTGAGTGTGTCTGGCAAGGAACGGTGCAGGCGGTCGCCATAGGTGGATTCGAGCAACAGGACGTCAGCATGCTCAACTATCTCAGGGTCGCGCAGTAAAGCCTGGTTGTCATTGCCAAGATCACCCGAGAAGACCAGCTTTTTCTTTTGCCCCTGTTCGTCTATGAATATCTCTACCACAGCTGAGCCTAGTATGTGGCCGGCTTCTCGAAAACAAATGTTGATGTCGGTAGTGATAGCGTGTTCCACACCATAGGCGAGAGCCTGGCGTTGACTTAATAGCGTCTCTACATCATCAATACCATAAAGCGGCTCGATCAAATCCTTGCCAGCGCGGCGGCGACGTTTGTTTTCCCACTCCACGTCTTTTTCAGCCAGTTTGGCCGAATCTTTCAGCATCAGATCAATTAGGTCGTGGGTTGCTGGCGTCGAATAGACTGGGCCACTAAATCCATCTTTGACCAGCTTAGGCAACAAGCCAGAATGATCGATATGGGCATGGGAGAGTACAACGGCGTCAATGTCAGCTGGATTGAAGGCGAATGGTTTGGCATTCAATTCCTCTGCCTTGGAACTTCCCTGAATCATGCCGCAATCTAGCAGAATGGTCGAGGATTGTGTTTTGACTAGATGGCAGGACCCCGTTACTTGCCTGGCTGCACCAATGAATTGTAGAGTTGCCATCACGTTCACCTTTTATATTTGTTGTCTTTATAAACTAATACTAGTTGTTATCAATGGCAACACATACTCTATATTTTTTTACTAGGGATTATTCTTGTATTCAGAGAAATCCTTTTAAACAGGTTATGTAGATTGCCAGGTTATTTCTATAACACTTGTTAATAGACTTATAGACTCTGCTACCGATATGATGAAAAATAGAGCTGACAATATCTATTCAGTAACGAGGCTGGGATGAGTGTGAAAGATAAAATAATTGATCTTAATGTTGATCCATTTCCAAGCGCAGCGGAAGATTTTGAGGCCGCTGAACTTGCCGTTGATACGCTACAGACACGATCATCCACTTACCGGCTCGCATATACCGATCAGGACTTTCTACTCCGTGATGAGTTGCGCCCAGTGCGGCTGCAGTTAGAGCTGCTGAAACCGGAGCTCGTTCAACAGGATGAGGGGATAGAGGCAACCGTAGTGATCTTCGGTAGTGCACGTATCCCTGATCAAGCAACAGCTGAAAAGCGACTCAAAAAGGCGCAACGGTTAGCGAATGCAAGCCCGAGCGATGATGGCTTGCAACGACGTATGACAGTGGCTAAACGAATTCTGCAGAACAGCCATTACTACGATGAAGCCTGCAAACTGGCTGCGCTGATTACGCAAGACTCGCTAGCGCCTGGGCGCTGCGATATGGTGGTGATTACCGGTGGTGGGCCGGGCATTATGGAAGCAGCCAATCGTGGTGCCATGGAGGCGGGCGGTAAAAGTATTGGCCTTAATATTGTTCTGCCATTTGAGCAGCGCCCCAATCCTTATATTACGCCGGAACTCTGTTTCCAGTTTCACTATTTTGCCATACGCAAGATGCATTTTCTTAAACGTGCCAGGGCATTGGTGGCCTGTCCGGGTGGGTTTGGCACCCTGGATGAGCTGTTTGAAACGCTCACCTTGATACAGACACGCAAGATTAAACCGGTGCCGGTATTGTTATTGGGTAGTGCCTACTGGCGTCGTGTCATTAATATTGAGGCGATGGTTGAGGAGGGGACGATTGACGAATCGGACCTTCAACTTTTTGAATATGTAGACACAGCCGAAGAGGCCTGGCAGGCAATCAAAGCCTATTACCATTTATAATGGTTGCGCGAAATGGTACTTGATGGTGTAAAAAGGAAGTTTAGGTGATGCGGTCTGTTGGTGCGGTTGTGATTTTGATTTTCATGGTAACTACAAGTTATTGCATTGCTAAAGATGAGCCTCTATGTGCCAGTATTGACGATGCAGCAGAGCGGCTTGAGTGTTATGACCAACAGTTGACGCCGTTAGTGACCAGAGATGACATTGCATCGCCTTTGCGAACACGTATCGACAGCGAGAAAAAAGTCTCGAAAATAGGTGATTTTGTCATCGTCCCTCATCGAGCCAACTATATTATGCCGGCGACTTACATGGCCAGCTTCAATAGTGAACCTTTCAGGGACGTTTATGGCGACAAGATTGACGAGATTCAGAACGTAGAAGCTAAATTTCAAATCAGCTTTAAGGTTCCGCTGTGGCTGGATATCGCCGACAAAGATATTGGTCTGTGGTTTGGTTATACACAGCTGTCACTCTGGCAACTCTACAACTCGCAGTTTTCCTCACCTTTTCGAGAAACCAACTATGAACCTGAAATTGCGTTGGCGATAGGCAGCGACTTTAAATTGTTGGGAATGAATAATAGTTACATTGTGCTGGGGTTGGATCATCAATCCAATGGCCAGTCAGAGCCGCTATCCAGAAGCTGGAATCGCCTTTATCTTAACTTTGTGCTTGAACGCAATAATTTGGTGATGTTTCTAAAACCATGGTATCGCATACCTGAAGATCCAGATGATGATGATAATCCTGATATTGATAAATATCTTGGTTATGGTGAACTAAGTTTTTTCTATAAAAACGAACGCCGCATCTGGGGAATGAGGTTGTGGAATAATTTCAGAACCAGCGATAATCACATGTCTGTACAACTCGATTGGAGTGTTCCTCTTGCATCAGGGTTTAAGGGCTATATTCAATACTTTAACGGTTATGGCGAAACGCTGGTGGACTATAATTATCGTAGTAAAAGAATAGGTTTGGGAATTATGTTGACCGACTGGTTTTAATGTCGTTCTATGTTAGCTCTGTAGATTCAGGCCATTTATTTCTAACAGTGAATCGCTTGCCTTTGTATTATCCCCACGCTTATTTCAATCTGAAAATATCTGTACTGAATAGATCAATTGTCACGGCGTGACCTATGTCAGTGTTGCTTTTTTTTGCTCTTTTCAAGAAACCAGGCATGTCTTAAAAAAAACCGGGGCACATGGCCCCGGCGTGGAATAAGGTGGAGAAATCACCTGTAGTAAAAATAACGCACCTTCCGTTGAAATTGATCACATATCCGGAAGTTCATTCTGGTCAATAGTTCTAACCTGAAACTGCATTATTCATTAATGATTTTAATTTCTACCCGACGATTTTCAGCACGACCCTCCTGGGTCTCATTGTTAGCGACTGGCCGGCTTTCACCAAAACCGCGTGACGTGATGTGATCAGCCACTATCTCACCAACTTCATTTAAAAACTTAGCCACCTTCTCGGCACGAGCTTCCGAAAGTACCTGGTTGATGTTGTCATTGCCAGTTGAGTCAGTATGGCCATTCACCTCAATGCGCGCATTGGGGAAGGTCTTGATTGCCCGGACGATCTTGTTCATTAAGGGGAAATTATCTGCCTGGATTTCGCTCTGACCAGATGGGAAATTAAAACCATGTGCGGAGATAAGAACATTCTGCCGCTGACGATAGACATTGGCTTCATTGTCATCGAACATAGCTTGCACTGTTTCAAACTTTTGTTGCTCCATGCGTTCCTTTTGTTCTAAAGCAAGGCGCACTTTTTGGCTAGTTTGTAACTGTTTTTCATGTTGCGCACGCAGCTTAGCTATTTCCTCTTGACTGGCAGATGCTAGCGCTGCAATTTTTGCATCGGCGGCCTTGAGTCTGAGTTGTGATTGCTTTTCTGTTTCCGTTTCAGTGGTTGCCAACTGTTTTTCATACTCAGCACGCAACGTCGCCATTTTACTTTGGTTAGCAGTCATCAGTTCTGCAATTTGTGCATCTGCGGCCTTGAGCTTTGCTTGTGATTGAGCTTCTGCCTCAGTTGCTTGTTTCAGTTGCGTGTTAGCTACATTTCGCTCGTCTACCACCTTAGCCACGGCATTTTTTAAATCAAGCACGACTTTGTCGCTGGCTTGGTTAAATGGCAACGCCCCACCCAATGGCTGGTTGATTGTCCCAAGTTGTTGTTGATGCCAAAGTACTACGTCTTCCATGCTGTAATCCCTGCGGTCAAAGTCTTTGACTGTTTCTGATATTGTGGCGCTTTTTTCTGCCAGCCACTTGGTTGTTTTGGCATGGACATCAGCCTTGTCGGTTTGGGTTCGGTCGGCATCAAGAATAGATATCGCCAGCGCCATTTCATCTTCAGCCTGGGTAAGTGTTTTCGGTGCATACTCTTCCGCACCTTGCTTTTTGGCATTGGCGATAGCGGATTTGGCCTGATCTACCGTGCCCTGTTTTAAGGCGACGAGTTCAAGTTGTGAGTAATCTGAAATCAGCTTTGGACGGCGTTGTTTTGCCTGTTCGATATTGCCTTTTTCTATCAGTGCAGAGGTCTTTTTGAGGTCTTCGTCCAGTTTCGCAATTTTATCGCCCTGCATGGTTTTGGCGCCGGCGGCATAGGCACGATCACGGGCTAGCAGTACTTCTGCCAGGGTGTCACGACTGCTCTGGGCGTCACGCTTGAGTCTATCGATGGCTTTCAAACCTTCAGTGGCGGCACTGTTGGCCGTTTCTGTGTTGCTACTACGTGCTGCCTTCATCGCGCGTTCCAATGAAACGCTGGCCTTGTCGTAGCTTTTCGGTGCAAGCAATTCCGCGTTTTTGCTTCTGGCTTGTTGAAGTGCAGACTCTAAACTGTCTACCTGCTGGTACTGACTCAGGATTTGTTCGTGTGTCAGTTTCGGTTGCGCGGCGCAGCCAGCGACAGCAATCACTGCCGCTGCCAGACTTATGCGAAAGACGCCGGTTGTAGTTTTCATCATCACTCTCCTTGTTGTTTATATGCAAAATATCGTTGATCAAAATACTTGGCATTTAGATCAGCGCCATACCCTGCACATATAACTATAGTGTCAAAATCGTTTAATAGTAATTGTTTAAAAAATCATCTCATGGCTGCCATCAAATCACAGCCAAGTGATGAATAATAATGCCGGGGTCTTACTTACACCCCGGCACAAACTAACGTTTAGTTGAACTTGATGGCCTTGCCACTGAAACGGATCACTTTTTCCGACAGCTTGCTGCGGTCAAAGGTTTGATCAATAGGACTGGTACTCAAAGTCCCTTTGCCACGCTCATAGCCGTCCAGTGTCAGTTCGTCCATTGCCTCAGCGGTCGCATCCAGGTCATCACTCAGCATTGAGCCTGAAGTGCCAGCAGATGGGCGTACAGCAACGTTGTCTTTGACGATGTAACGCTTTACTTCGATCAAACCATCAGCGCCGAGCGCCGTTGCATTATCTTTGAGTTTTTCAAAGGCCTGCAATTCGGCATCCTCTTCGCTTCTGGCATCCAGTGCATAGACTTCGGCATTGATTTTTTTAATCAGGGTATATGGTTTCAATACCTGGTTGACGTAAATTTTGATCTCACCGTTTTCTTCCATTCCGGCAGCAATGCCAGGTGTGGAACAAACGCCCAGTGCAGTGGCCAAGGCTGCAGATAGTAAAAATGTATGTTTAATTGACATCATGTTTTGATCTCCCTAGAAACCGTAAACCAGGCTTACACCGGTCAGGGTGTCAGTGTTGTCGCCTTTCACACCTTCTACGTCGGTGTTGTGACGAATGGTGTAACTGATCTTGGCGGAAAGGCTGTCTGTGACAGCAAGACGCAGGCCGGTGATTGACTCAATGTAGCTGTTGTCATCGCCGATTTCAGCCCGAACGGTTTCTGAAAACCGTGCCGTATCGGAAATCCGGCCAGTGTATTTACCCCCCAGGAAATAGATGAACTCATTGTCATCCAGGTTGGCGGTGCTGGTGTCGACGATGTAATCCGTCTGGCGGGCACCAATACCGATTTCGCCATCCAGGTAGTGTTTAGGCGTGGAGATGAACTGGCGTCCAATACCCACTACCTCAGTGGTGCGGCTGTCGATAAAGGCGAATTCATCCTGGTCGTATCGCAGAATACCGAACAGGTAGTCCTTGTCATTCAGGAATTTGCGCGGTTTATAACCTAAGGCATATCGCTCAGCACTTTTGATGCTGTCATCCTCAGCATAGTAGGCATCGGCGAAGATGTTGTGGCGCCACGAGTCGACTGCGGTATCCATGTCCAGTTTGGCGTTGGCGGTAGTGTTTTCAGTATTGCCGCTAGAGCTGGAAAGCCCCAGCTCAGCATCACCTGCCCACTCGGCCTGGCTGACACCGCTTAGGCTTAGTCCAGTGCCAACTGCGATAGCGATTAGTGTTTTTTTGAGTTTCATTTTTTTGCTCCTTTCCTATCCTGCTTATGATTATGTCTTCGTGGTCTTGTCTGTTAATCCATTTTTGTTTCATGGATACAACATGTCGCTTTGATACAACTTGTTACGTTGATATAGACCTGGGCCTTGCAAAAAAAGTTACAACGTCACGTTTATATTAAGCGTTGAATTGAGTCGGTCTGGATAGGGCCTAGATATAGGCCGGAAGCGCCAGTCCGGCGTTGACTTCCAGATAGCGCTGTTTGAACAAGGCCAATGCCCGATACAAACGTGCCTTGGCAGCACTCAGGTTAAGATCCAGCGCATTGGCGATATCTTCCAGGGAATAGTCGCAATAAAAACGCAGGGTCAACACCTCTTGAGCAGCAGCAGGTATGTCGGACATGACTCGATTGATAACGCTGTGTTCATCCTCAAGCCATTCCGTGTTGGGTTTGTCTTGTCGCTCAATGAGCTGCTCGATGTGTTCACATAGGTCATAGCGGGCATGACGTACGGCAAAGCTGTTGCAGTAATTGTCGGTCACTGTGCCTAGCCAGGTGCGAAAACTCGACCGCCCCTGAAATCCTTGCAAGCCTTGATAGGCGCGTAGCATGACGTCATGGGCGGCATCCTCGGCATTGTGGATGTGGCCAAGACGATACAGGCAGCGGCGAAAGATCCAAATTTTGTGGCGCGCCATCAGTATGCTGAAGGCATCACGCCAGGTTTCGCCATGGGCGATGATGCTGTCGATCAAAGCCTGATCGCTCCAGTGAATCATATCCATAGAATGGTTAGATTGGATTGTTACATCGGATTGAGTCGCTAACATAGTGCGTGCTCCTTTGTTGTTGTTTTAACTCCTTGGCTGCGCACTTTAATGGCTGGTTATCAACAAATAAAACTAAAAATATTTGTCGATTTAACAAAAATTATTTATGATTCAAGAATGGATCTGGAATTATTGAGAACGTTTTTGGAGGTCAACCGCACCCGCCATTTTGGCCAGGCAGCGGAGGGCTTGAATTTGACTCAGGCAGCGATTAGCGCCCGCATCAAACAGCTGGAAGGGATATTGGGCGTCAAACTGTTTGATCGCCTCAACCGTGATATCCAGCTGACGCCGGAAGGCCACCGTTTGCTTCGATATGCCGACATGTTGATCGCCGGCTGGCGCAAGGCCCGACACGACGTATCTGCCGGTGGTGCGGTGCAGCAGTTGGCCATAGGCGGTAGCGTGCGACTCTGGGACGTGGCCTTGCAGGACTGGTTCCACCGGTTACGGTCTACGCGCCCAGAGATCGCCATCATGGCCGAATCCCATAGCCCGGCCTTGCTCACCCGCCATCTGCTGGACGGCCTGCTGGACGTGGCCTTTATGTTGGAACCGCCGCAACTAGAAGTACTGCAGATTCGTAAGGTCGCGCTGGTGCAACTGGTATTGGTAACGAGTGAAGCGGGGCAGAGTGTGGAAGAGGCCATGGGCGCGAATTATCTAATGGTCGACTGGGGCTTGGCCCATGCAGTGGAGCATCGGCGCCTGTTTGCCGATGCGCCGGAGCCACATGTGCGAGTCGGGCAGGCGAAGATGGCTCATGCCCATCTGCTGGCATTGGGTGGCAGCGCTTACCTGCCAGCCCGTATGGTGGCTGACGATATCAATGCCGGGAACCTTTTTATGGTGACGGATGCGCCAGTCATCGAACGCACAGCTTATGCGGCTTATGCCTTGCGTTGCGCTAAGGCGGCCTTGATCGAGGAGGTTCTGGCGCTGTTTGAGTATCAGCTTGATCTTGATGAATTGCGCGAGGGCTAAGGCTGTTTCTGGCGTCATAAATAGGCCTTAGTCTGAGGACAGACCTGGCTCGTCATATTTGTCCTTAGCCTCGGCTGGGATTGCTTCGGCATTACTTTCGGCGCCAACTTTTTCGACGATTACCGTGCCGACGCGCAGATCTTCCAACGTTTTAATCACAAAGCGGAAATCGTGGTACTCAAATTGATCGCCTTGTTCCGGCATTTTTCCCAGCGACTCCATACATAGTCCCGAGAGGGTATTGGCATCGAGCTCCGGAGGTATTTTAATCCCCATGAGTCGTTGGGCGTCAGTGAGTGAGAGCAGGCCATCCACCAACCAACGCCCGTCTTCCAGTGTTATGACGTTTGGGGCGGCGCTTTCAGCGTCGGTCTCATCCTGGATCTCGCCGACAATTTCTTCCAGCAGGTCTTCCAGGGTGATGATGCCCATCAGTTCGCCATACTCGTTTACTACCAGCGCCATGTGGGCACGTCTGTTGCGCATGGTTTCAAACAGCTGCGAGACTTTTTGTGCCTCAGGCACCACCAGTGGTTTGCGGCAATAACGTCGCAGGTCATGCCAGGGCTCCGCTTCACCACTGAGCATGGCGGCATACAGATCCTTGGCGATGACGATACCGACGATGTCATCGTCATTGGCACTGTCGATAAGGGGAAAGCGTGAATGGCCACTGTCGCGGATCAGGGCCAGGTTCTGGTCGACGGCGGCGCTGAGGTCCAGCAGTTTCAGGGAGGTGCGCGGGATCATGACGCGGCCGACATGGCGTTGATCAAACTCGAACATGTTGCTCAGCATGTCAGCCTTTTCTGCGCCTAGTTCACCATGCGCCCTGGAGTTTTTCACCATGCCCTGGAGTTCATCACCGCTGAAGACTTCACTATGGGTTGCTTCTTCTACCTTGAAGAGACGCAAGATGGAGCGAGTCGTGCTGTTCAACGCCCAATTGAGCGGGTAAACCATTAGATAGGCAATGTGCAGGGGGTAGGCAGCCCACAAGGAAACGGGCTCTGGTTTTCGAATGGCGAGGGTCTTGGGGACTTGCTCGCCGACCACAATGTGCAGTGATGAGAAAATCAGAAAACCGACAATGAAGGCGCTGGTATGAAGCATGGCATCGGGCATGCCGAGTTTATGGAACAAGGGCTCGAGCAGGGCGGCGACGGCTGGTTCACCGACCCAGCCCAAACCTAGTGAGGCCATGGTTATACCGAGTTGGCAGGCAGCCAGATAGGCCTCTAGATTGCGCTGAATGCGCACGGTCAATTTGGCGCTGGCGTTGCCTTGCTCAGCCAGAGATTCAATACGAAAGCCGCGCGCCTTGACCAGAGCAAATTCGGCGGCGACAAAAAAAGCGTTTGTCATCAATAGAAGGATAACCGCGACAAGGCTGTAAAGGGTGCTATCCATGGGGCTAGTCTCTCAAATATGCAATAACAAACAGACTGACTCTGATTTCGAAAAGTTACAAGGTTTTGCTTTATTGTGTATAGGCCATTGGCGTGGATAAGGTTTTTATATTTGTTAGCGTGGTTAAAAACGGGGCAGAAAAGGCTATATGTGTGGCTGAAAGTATGTGGACTTTCTTTTGAACAGGCCAACATGGATTGTGAAAATTGATTCTTACCGCGCAAAAATAATCTTGTTGGCAAGGGAATAAGATGTCGGCTGATTTTGTATGGGGTCATTATTTTTTGTCAGTAAGATTATTATGCTTGCCCAGCAGATTGCCGTTGTGTTTACAATCAAGTCGATCGCATCAGTAATATATCTATCCCTTTGTTCACAGGTGGGTTAATGAACGAGACTGTAATCATTGTCGGAAAAGTGGCAGGTGGTCTTGGCCTGTTTCTGCTGGCAGTAACCATGATCACCGAAGGCTTCAAGCTTGCCGCTGGTGACTCCCTCAGTGAGTTGTTGGGTCATTGGACCCGAACCACCGGCCACGGCATTCTCTCTGGTATCGTCATTACCGGCCTGGTGCAGTCGTCCAGTGCTGTGACCGTTGCAACCATTGGTTTTGTTAATGCCGGTTTGTTGAGTATGGCGCAGGCGCTGGGCGTGGTTTATGGCGCCAATGTTGGAACCACCGTGACCGGCTGGTTGGTGGCCGCCATCGGTTTCAAAATCAAGATGGATATTTTGGCCTTACCACTTATTGGTATCGGCATGTTATTGCGACTTAGCGGTGCACGTAAAAAGCGCGGCGCGGTGGGGTGGGCGCTGGTTGGGTTTGGCCTGTTTTTTATTGGCATCGATGTACTGAAAGAGGCCTTTGAAGGCATTGCGGCCTCAACCCAGATCGATCAACTTAATTCAGACAGCATGCTCGGTCTGGTCATCTTTATCGGTATCGGTTTTTTGATGACGGTGTTGACCCAGGCCTCCGCCGCTGCCATCGCAATTATTCTCACTGCCGCCACCGGCGGGGTGATTCCCCTGGCCGCTGCAGCGGCTATGATTATCGGCGCCAACATCGGGACCACGTCGACGGCGGTAATTGCTGTGATTGGGGCGACGCCAAATGCCAAGCGAGTGGCTGCGGCACATATTTTCTTTAACATCGTCACGGCTGCGCTTGCCTTACTGTTGCTGCCGCTGATGCTATGGCTGGTGCAGATTAGCAGCAAATTGCTGGGCATGGAGGATATCCCCGCAGTAACTCTGGCACTGTTTCACACGGCGTTTAATATCCTCGGGGTGCTGGTGATGTGGCCCATCACTGGTTATCTGGCCACCTTTCTTGAAGGGCGTTTTCGCACCGCCGAGGAGCTGGAGGGCAAACCGAAATACCTGGATAAAAACGTGCTCGTTTCTCCCAGCCTGGCCTTTAATGCGGTCTGTCTTGAATTGGTACATATTGCAGAGATCGGCAGGCGCATGGGCATGGGTAGCCTCAGTACTGAATCAGCCGTCAGCGATAAAATGGAAACTGACTATGTGGTGGTGCAAAAGCTGGTGCAGGAAGTGGAGTCCTTTATCAACCAGTTGGGCGGGGCCAACTTGCCCGCCAACGTCGCACTGGAGCTGGCCAAGGTGTTGCGTAGCAGTCAGTACCTAGTGGCGGCCTCTGAGCTGGCGAGTTTCATTGCCACTAATCAGCCGCGCATAAAACCGTTGCAAGATGATGAGTTGATGGCTTCTCTGGCCCAGTTTCGTGCCGAGCTGGTGGCATTGCTTAGTGCCTGTGATTCTGGTGCCGACACGTTTTCACTGGCGGACTGTGAAGATCGATTCAAGAGTTTTGATGGCCATTATCATGAACTGAAAGAGCACATGCTGACTGCCGGTGCCCACCAGCGTATTAAAATACGTGATATGAGTTTCACCAATGACCAGCTTAGCCGCATGCACCGCATGGCGGAGCAAATGCTTAAGGCGACTCGGGTGATGATCCATCTGCTAGCGGTGTCGACACTTGAAAGCAGTAGCGAGAAGTTAGTCGAGACGCGCGAGCCAGAGGTGGTTGCCAGTTGAGCCGCTGAATAAGTTTATCCGCATCAGGGACTTATTTGGCGGTTCCTTAGGATACACTTGCCGTCAGTCAATTAGGATAGCCCAAAATGATCGAATCCAATCTTGTATCAGCATTGACCTGGTTCGGAATCCTGTTTTGTATTACCCAGTCGGCCATGTTCTCGGGCCTCAACCTGGCATTGTTTGGCATCAGCCGGATGCGACTGGAGGTGGAGGCTTCGAACGATAATGTTGAAGCAAAAAAAATCCTGGCCATGCGTCAGGATTCTCACTTCCTGTTAACTACCATTCTCTGGGGCAATGTCAGTATCAATGTGCTACTGACATTGTTGTCAGACTCGGTCATGGCCGGCGTCACTGCCTTCCTGTTTTCCACGGTCATCATTACTTTTTTTGGCGAGATCACACCGCAGGCTTACTTTTCACGCAATGCCTTGCGCATGGGCGCGTTGTTGTCACCGTTATTGAAATTTTATCAGCTGCTGTTTTATCCGGTGGCCAAACCCTCGGCGTTGGTGCTGGACGCGTGGCTGGGTAAGGAGGGCGTGCAATATTTCCGCGAACACAATCTGCGCACTGTGATAAAAAAACATATCGATGCGGATGACAGTGACATCGACCGGATTGAAGGCATGGGGGCGCTAAACTTTCTCGCTTTTGATGATCTGCTGGCAAGCGAGGAGGGCGAACCAGTCGATCCGCAAAGCATCATTCAATTGCCACTGATTAACGGCCAGCCCTGTTTTCCTGACTATCGTCAGCTGGCGGATGATCCCTTTCTGAAACAGGTCAATGCCTCAGGCAAAAAATGGGTCATTATCACCGATGACGAAGATAGACCGCTGTTGGTGCTAAACGCCAATGCCTTTCTACGTGCGGTCTTGCTGGGTGATCACCCTGTCGAGCCGTTAGGGTTTTGTCACCGGCCTATCCTGGTGACGAATTCGAAGATGTTGCTTGGCAAAGTGATTTCAAAATTAAAGGTTCGCTCTGATGCGGTTTCGGATGATGTGATCGACAATGATTTGATCCTGGTCTGGGACGATGTCAAACAAATCATTACCGGCTCAGACATCCTCGGTCGTTTGTTACGGGGCATTGCCATTCATGATCTAAAAACATAATTTTTCTAACTGTAAATTTTTTCCAGCATAAGTTATCAATGAAGAGATAGCTCAGGACAAAAGCTGACATAGATGACTACAATGATCATAAGCCATTTGAATTACGCCAAACTTATAAGAGATTGTAACTATGGATAAGGTCAGCTGGATGGAATCGGTTGCAAGTAGCCTGCAGGCGATGACGGTGATAGCGCTTGAGTGGTTACCTCAACTGGCTGCTGCCACTGCGGTGATGTTGATCGGCTGGTTGCTGGCGTACCTGTTGCGTCGTTTGAGCATCAAGCTGGCTGATAAATTCGATTATCTTTGGCATCGCCTGGGACAGACCCGGGGCCTGGAAACCCTGCAAGATCGCCGCCCACCTACTTATATCATCGCTAGTCTGTTGTATTGGCTAGTGCTGATCTTCTTCGCGGCTGTCGCCGCCAAAATTCTCAAGCTCGAATTTATCGCCAACCTGGTGGAAGCGGGCTTAGGTTATTTGCCGATTATTTTTGCTGCTGTGTTCATTATCGCTTTTGGCGTATTCCTGGGGGGCTTGTGCCGGCAGTTGATCGTTTCGGCTATGGCCAGCGCAGGTATGGCGCAGGCTCATTTTTTTGGCCGTGTGGCGCAGGTCAGTATCATAATTTTGACCCTAATGTTGGGCCTGGCTCAGCTTGGTCTCGATGTCAGTTTTCTCACGATGGTATTCGCTGTCAGTCTGGCGGGGCTGCTGGCGGCAATCGCACTTGCTTTTGGTATGGGTGCGCGCGGTTATGTTGCTGATGTGTTGTCTGCCCAGCATGTGCGGCAACGCTATCAGCCAGGCGATATCATCAAGATACTTGATGTGCAGGGCAAACTGCTATCGATTTCATCCACCCTGGTGATTCTTGATTGTGATGAAGGTCAGGTGACCTTGCCGGCCAGTCTGTTTAGTCAGCATGTTTCCACGCTTATTGAAGAGGTAGAGGATGATGACGCCTGACAACCGGCTGACGCAGGGCTTTATTAGTCGTCATCCCGAGGAGGCGGCGCGAGTGCTGGAACGTATGCCTGCAGCCATGAGTGCGAGCTTTATCGCCAGCCTGGATACCAAGGCCGCTGTCCAGCTGTTGGCTGTGATGGTGCGGCCTTTTGCCGCGCACTGTCTTGAGTCGATGGAACCGGATCAGGCCGCCAGTATGCTTGATCAGGCTTTGCCGGATGATGCCAGCAACCTGCTGCAAGCCATGTCACTACAGGCTCAGCAAAACTGTCTGGCTCAGTTGCCGGCAAGCAAACGAAAAAACCTCGGCCGCAGGATGAAATCGCCAGAGGGCAGTGTCGGCAGCAAGATGCGCAGCCAGTTTTTTATGTTGCCGCAAAACGTAACGGTGGCGGAAGCTCTCAGACGCATCAAATATGCGGGTCAGTACAAAATACATGACATCTACGTTACCGATAACGCTAACCGCCTGGTGGGTAGTGTCAGAATTGAAAAATTGTTGCGCGCCTCTGCTAAACAGCAAGTCCAGGCTCTGATGAAAAAAAATATCGCCGCCATTGCAGCGCGCAGTTTGTTGAGCGACGCAGCAGAAATGACTGCCTGGAAGTATCAGCGTGAACTACCGGTGGTGGAAAATCGCGGTGCTCTGGTGGGTGTGCTTGATTACGCCAGTGTCCAATTTGATGAAGAGGAGGAGAGTATCGACAAGGTTGATGAGATTGCCTTGTCCGCTCCACTGGAATTAATTTGGCTGCGTCTGGCCGATTTGATCGTAATGATATTGGACCTGCTCTTTTCCCGTCAGCATCGTGAAAGGGGGAATAAGTGACAACGGCGCTTGAGCATGCTGTGGCTGCACTCAACCACGAATACCTGACCATTCATCCCAATGAGGCCGCTCATGAGCTAGCTGCTGCCAAGCGCGGCGAGATTGCTGCGATGCTGGAAACCATTCCTATTCAAGCAGCCATTAAGCTATGGCAGGCTTTACCCTTTGATGTGCAGGAAGAGACTTTGCCGCTGTTACAGGACAGTCAGACGCGACAATTGCTAAGCCGCAGTGAACCCCAGCTTTCTGCCCGGCTGCTGAGTCGCTTGTCGCAAGACAGGCGTGATTATTGTCTTGCCCTGCTGGAATCAAGCAAAAGTCATGAGTTGAATCAACTCATGTTGTATCCCGATGATAGTGCAGGCGCCTTGATGGACCCGCGTTTTCTGAGTCTTAAGGGTCAGCGCACGGTTCGCGATTCCTTGCAACGTATTCGACGACAAAAGCCCAAGTTTACGCGTCAGCTGTTTATCACGGATGAGCAGGACCTGCTGGTCAACATGGTGGAGATACAGGAACTGGCCCTGGCCGAAGGCGCCAGCCTGCTGGAGACGCTGGCCAAGCCGGTGCCTGCCGTTGTTGCGGTCAGCGCCAGTCGCGACGAGGTGGTGGAGACACTGGAGAAATATAAAATGACTGACCTGCCGGTGGTGGATATCGATGGTCGGCTGATTGGCGTGATTAGACACCATGTCTTGCTCGCCACTATGCGCGAAGAGGTGACCGCCGACATGCAAACTATGGTTGGTGCCAGCAAGGATGAGCGGGCGCTGTCCAGTGTCGGCTTTGTGGTGCGCAAACGCCTGCCCTGGTTGCAGATCAATCTGCTCACTGCATTTCTGGCAGCAGCGGTTGTTGGCATGTTTGAAAGTACCATCGCCCAGTTTACCGCCCTGGCGGTGCTGTTGCCGGTGGTGGCAGGGCAATCGGGTAATACTGGCGCGCAGGCGTTGGCGGTTACCATGCGCGGCCTGGCTCTGCGTGAGATTGGTACCAGTCATTGGCGTCGGGTGGCACGCAAGGAGATAGGCGCTGCTTTTATCAATGGTATTGCGGTGGCGTTGACCACCGCCCTGGGGGTGTTTGTTTGGAGCGGCTCATATGGCCTGGCACTGGTGATTACTATCTCCATGGTCATCGCCATGGTGGCGGCGGCCTTTTCCGGGGTGGTTATTCCTATTGTGCTTAGATCACTGGGGCAGGACCCGGCGCAGTCATCATCAATTATTCTGACTACGGTGACGGACGTGGCCGGTTTCTTTTCTTTTCTCGGCATTGCGACGCTGCTTATGAATATGCTGTAAAGAGGAGCAATTACACAGGGCAGTGATTTCAATCGTCTTGTTTTGAACAGTTAAACAGCCGTTTATGCATGCCCTCAATAATTACTGCTGTATTTATGCCGCTGGGTTTTCTTGCCGGCTTGTTGGGAATAAATGTTGGCGGTTTACCCGGTTCGAAAACCCTTTCATTACTCCAGCTGTTTATGTTGCCTGAGGTAGGTGGCTAGAATCAGTCCGATAATAATGCCTATAGCGAGAACAAAGAAGATCATTAATGCGCGTGAGATAGTGAACTGCCAAAAGAAAAAGTTGATACTCACTACCGAGGAATTTTGAGCTGTAAAAATTACTACCAGTAGTATCAGCACAGTGCTTAAAATAAGTTTCGTGTTTTGCATCAATAGCCTCTTGTGATATTTGAGGAGAGTGTCTTTGCTTTTTTAGGCGAGTCCTGGAGTATTAGTTATTACATTTGTTTTTACTGTCTACTATATAGGGTTTGTCTCTTCCGTTGCTTTCGGGCCCCAGCGTTTCTCCATTTCAGGCAATGTATCTTGGTGAATAATGACGACGATATCATCGTCACTGGCTAGCTCGGTGTCATTATCGGGGATAATAAGCTTTTCTTGGCGATAGACGCAGACTACACGGGCATTACTGGGTAGCTCCAGTGTGGCGAGTGTGCCATCGAAACCCTCTGGCAGCACAAACGAGTAAATCCGTGCTTCATCGCGAATCATGGTCGATAGTTCAAGCGGATCACGCCCCTCAAACTTGTCCGCAAGGAAACGGCCGATGGCGCGGGCCGGAATGATGGTGTCTTCCAGACCCAACTCTATGCAGATGTGTTCCAGTTCAGGGTCGTCTATTTTAGTGACCACCCGTTTGAAACCCAGCGAACGCCCCACCAGGCTGGCGAGAATATTGGCCTGATTATCCCCTGTCAGGCAGAACAGCAGATCAGTGTTGCCTGGGTCGGCTTCCTTGAGGATGGTGGGTTTAGTGCCGTCACCGTTGAGCACGCCGCAATCCAGAGTCTCCGCCAAGCTAGCAATTCGTTTTTTATCGCGCTCAATAATGACCACTTCATGACCACGATTGAGCAATGACCTTGCTGTCATGACAGCGATTGACCCTGCCCCTACAAATACCGCACGCATAGACTTTACTCTGTTCGTTTACCCAACCATGTGCCTGGATACAATACAACTAACAGGGCGATGATTTCCAGTCGTCCCAGCAGCATATCCAGACACAGAACAGCCTTCAAAACAGGTTCCAGCGTCTGAGAAGTCAGGCCGCTTGAAAGCCCGACCGTAGCCGCTGCAGAGACAACTTCAAACAATGCCGGCAACGGATCATAACCATAGGCGAGAAAGATCAGCCAGGAGAAGGCGATCACAATGATGAACAAAATAATCAGCAACAGGGCACGCTCAATCTCATCGCCCTCCAATACTTTGTCACCGAGTCTTGGTTCGCTCACTGCATGGGCTGACATGGCGGTGCGCTGGATCAACAGTTTGATCAACTGTAACAAAATCAACAGCCTCAGAATCTTAAAACCACCGGCAGTTGAACCGACGCCGCCACCGATGGCCATGGCAAGCATCAGCAGTCTTATGGATGCACTATCCAGTGTGCTGACATCAATGCTGGCGAAACCCGTGGTCGATTGCGCCGAGATAGCCAACAGTGCGCCGTGACGGGCTGCCTGCAGCCAGTCCAAGCCCGACTGTGATGTCAGTGTCATGGTCAATAACACAGACAACAGCAGAGTCATGCCCAATAAAGCGCGTACTTCGAAATCGTTGACTACCTCGCGCCAACTGCCACGCGAAAGGCGATAATAAAAGATAAAGGGGATGGCGCCACACAGTCCCAGCAGGCTGACGCCAAATTGTGCCTGCCAGGGCAGTTCGACCAGGCTGCTGTTCAAGGGTGAAAAACCACCGGTGGAAATGGCGGCCATGGCGTGGGTCAGTGCGATAAAGGCATCGTCGAGTAGCAGCATCAAGATAGCCACACCGATCAGAGTCAGTACAACATAAACAGCCAACATGCGGCGGGCATAAATACGAGTAGTGGTGACCATGCTCTCGCCAGCGGGATTGATCAGACGGCGCAGGGCGATATGGTGATTCATCAAAATAGCAACCGACAGCACCACAATCCCCAGGCCACCATACCATTGCATCCAGGCGCGGGCGAATAGAAATGTGGTAGGCATGTTTTCAAGATCCGCGACGGTAGAAAGCCCGGTAGTGGTCACAGCTGAGACCGCCTCGAACCAGGCATCAATAAAGCTCAGGCCCGAGCCCATCATCGGATACGACATCACCAATGGCGCAATGATAAATGCCAAAGCGGTGATGGTGAGTGATTCATTGTGCTGAACATCGGCGGGGTGTTGCTGACGTAATGATGGCAGGCCGATGACCATCAGTAAGCTGATGACTATTAGATAACGTTTGCTTAGCTCATACTCACCAACGCCAACCGAGACCAACAATGGCACCAAGGCCAAGCTCGCCAACATAAGCGCCAATAGACCCAGATATTTAGCCAGTGTTTTGAAGTGGACGGCATAGCGCAATGATTTGAGTGCGTCTTGCAAAGTGGCTCCTGATCGCTGTCTTTATTCTATTTGGCGGAAGCTTGTCGACTTTGTTATTGAGTGTAGCTCGAAACACACCTGGTCGCGGTGACTACGTATTCTTTTTTGCTTTCAGGGCGTATCTTTAATCAAAATAGAAACAAATTTTTTATCAGTGCATGTTATTGGATTAAGTATGGCTTTCTATATAGAGGCAATCAAACGTTCCCGAATAATTGCAGCAATTTTGCTGCTAGCACTGCTGACATCATGCGCAGTGGTGCCCACCTTGCCGTCTGTTGTGCAAGTGCCAAGGCAGATTTCAGAAGCGCCGCTGTTTATCGAAGATCGTCCGGTAATTGCCTTTGTGCTTGGCAGCGGTGCGGCGCGCGGCTTTGCCCATGTCGGGGTGTTGAATACATTGGAAGAGCACGGCATTGTCGCAGACATTGTTGTTGGCACCAGTGCCGGCAGTGTGGTTGGCTCGCTATATTGTGGCGGTATTCGCGGCCAGGCCCTGGTGACGGCTGCGCATCAATTGGACATTAAACAATTGACAGACTGGGTTGTGCCCAATCGAGGTGTGGTCAGAGGTCAGCGATTACAACTTTATGTAAATGGATTACTTAACTATCGCCCTATAGAGGCGCTGCAAACTAAATTTATTGCGGTGGCGACAGACTTGTTGGACGGCGATCTTGTGGCGTTCAATCAAGGTGACACTGGTATGGCAACCAGAGCATCCAGTGCCATTCCTGGCTTGATACAGCCGGTGATGATCAATGGGCGGGAATATGTCGATGGTGGACTGGTTAGTCAGGTGCCTGTCAGGGTGGCACGACAAATGGGAGCTGATGTAATTATAGCTGTTGATGTCTCCAAGAATCCATTCAAGCCAGAGCAACTACAATCCACCTTTGCGGTGATGCAGCAGGCGATCATTATTATGTCGCACAAGTTAGCCGAAACCGAGGTTGGCGAGGCAGATATTCTGATCAGACCTGACGTGGGAGGGATTGCCGTTGCAGAGTTTGAGTTGCGCGACCAGGCCGTAGCGGCAGGTGAGGCAGCGACATTGGCCGTGATACCTGAAATTGTACAGCTCATCGCTGAAAAGTCATGGCAAAAACGTCAGCCTGAGTAAACAAAAAATTGGCGGTTAGCGGCAATTCCAGGGGCGATGGTGTAGAAAAAATCTATACTTTGGCATTCGCAATTTTCATCTTTGAGGTGCTATTTGTGAGCGATCTGGTAACTGAGCCAAAGCCCGGTTGTTATTTGTATTGGTCATAAAATGATGAGTCATTGTCAGTTGCCTCCTCGAAGCGGACAGGAAATGGTTCGGTAACGCTGCCGGTATAGATCGTCCGGTGAGGGAAGGGGATCTCTATGCCATTTTCATCAAATATATTTTTGATCTCTTCGTGGATGCTATTTTTCAGGTCGAGGAAGTTTTCTCTTTTAGCCCAGACGGAATACTGGATGTTCAGAGACGAATCGCCAAAGCCCAGAAAAATATAGATGGGCTTGGGTTCCTCCAGACATAACGGATTTTTGTCCGCGACCTGGTCTAAAAGTTCCCGTACTTTTTTCAGATCTTCTTTATAGGCAACGCCTACCTGTACATCAATGCGCCGGATTGGAAAGCGGGTCAGGGTGGTTACTTCCGACTTGATCAACGACTCGTTGGGAATGCGCACAAACAGATTGTCAAAGGTGCGCAGCTTGACAGAGAGCAGGTCGATGGAGAGCACTTCTCCGGTGGTGGTGCCAACGCGAATTACATCGCCAACACCAAAAGGGCGTTCAGCCACCAGGAAAAGGCCACTGATAAGATTGGAGGCGGATGTTTGTGAAGCAAAACCGATGGCAACAGTGAAAATACCGGCTGCCCCCAACAAAACGCTGAGATTAAAACCGAGTTCATGCAAGGCGGAAATCAGGAAGAGGATAAGGATTAAATAGTAACTGCCTCGTTTTAGCAGCATGGCGCGATGACTGTCTGCCATTTTCCCAACAAGCCTTGCGATGGTCGAACTGACAAGCTTGGCAAGTGCCACACCAATGACCACCAACAGAAAGGCGCGGGTCATACTCCATATTTTATCGCCGCTTAAGAAGTTGACAAGCTCAGTCCAATACTCGGTCATAAGGTTCTCCAAATACGTAATTATCTGAACACAGCATTAAATGCCTGGATCAGTGCACCACTGGCCACTGTCATGCGCGGCGGACTTAGCTTTTCAGCCTGCCTGGCCTCTTGGGGCGCAATGTGATCAATTTTAAGTTCAGCCATATCGCCGTCTTTTTCCCGGATCAGGGTGATTTTTGGTGTCCACAGTTGTCCGTCGGCACAGGCGTATAGAGTCAACAGCGGCGCCGGGACGTTTAATCGCTCTATGGAAAGAGTCGTTTCTGCCTGATTGCGGATCAACACCGGGGTAATTGCCCTGTGTGGACGTTGCGGCAACTCATCAAGACTCAGGCGGCAATGGGTAGCGGATGCGTAGCAAAGCTCACCTTCGCGAGTCGAAGGCCCAAACCATGTGTCTGAGGGGCGTTGAATGGCTATCTCTTGCAGTGCTTTTTTGGGTGATCCAACCGCCACTTCAAGCCACAACGGCGTGCTCACATACAGCGTTACTTCTTCACCGGCAGTCAGATTAAACGGGGTGAGCGGACGGGTGATCACCGAACGATCTGCCAGCAGCGGCATAATGGTCAATAGTCCAGCTGTCTGGCGAAAGACATAACGTGAGTTATTTCCCAGGGATTCTGGCAACTGGTCGGTGTCTTCAATGTCCCAGCTTGCATTGCCCTCATCAATCTCACTTAACCGGTCATAGGCCACTTGCCATTCACCGTTCAGGCAACGGACCATGAATGTCAGCGGGCCGATATGCCATAGCCTGGATTGTTCACTATTGAACTCAAAACTACCCCACCAGGATGATGGTGTAATAATGTCATTTGTCATAAACCGTCCTTTTATGAGGCTGAATATAGGAAACAAAGCATGAATACGGTTTTTTTATACGGTGGAACCAGAAACTCAATTGTATCGTCAAATATGCTTTCAAGCGTAGATATATTAAGCTGTTTTTCTTCAACAATGCGCACTGTAGAGGGTGCTGAAATATCACTGATTTGATTTCATAAGGGCTGGTTCGCTATGCCCGATTTAACTCATTCCATTGAACTTCAGATGAACCTGTTGCTTTTTGTTGCTCTGGCAGGCTAGCTCATTTTTTCATGTCTTGGCCAAGCTGATGTGATAACCAAACTGATTGGTTGTTGAGTAAAAGGGAGTCCGAAGATAGGGATTTAGTCTGTCGTTTATTTGGTGGTTTTATTTTGGCTATATAGCCAACGGTCAGGGCTATGGCGCCTGCGCCGATGAGTTGTAACCAGATGCTGTCTGAATCATCAGTTTCACTTCCCATGGCTGAAAGTATGATTAACATCGGAATACGTCGACCTTCCAGTTGTCGATGAGTTATTGCGGCTTGATTAATATCACGCTACCTCACCAGACAACCATCTTTTTAATACAAGCGGGGTGATGATCATGGTCAAAAGACTCATGAGTATGAGCGAGGCAAAGGCGGGCTGCTGGATAACACCGTCGTTCAGCGCAAGCAGGGCGATGACCATCGCCACTTCGCCACGCGGTACCAGACCCATACCGATCACCTTGGCCTCGTTGAGCGACTTGCCCAGCCACAAAGCCGGCAGGCCCGCGCCGATCAGTTTGCTGAGAATCGCGGCGAATGTTAAAGCGAACATGAAGCCCATTTCGCTGAGACTAAAGGCGCGCAAGTCGGCCAGCACCCCGAGTGAAACAAAAAACACCGCGCCGAACAGGATGCGCATGTAGTCGGCGCCTTCGGTAAAGCGGCGGCTGATGCGCAGCTCGATGCCTTCTAGCGCGATACCGGCGACAAAGGCGCCGAGTATTGCAGACAGACCGGCACGCTCGGCGATCATGGCATAGGCAAATGCGATCAGCATGGAGAAGATGAAGACAAACTGGGGATAGCGGCGGGCGATGGCGGTTTGGTCCAGGTAACGGATTGCTCTTGCCAGGACCAGGCGACCCAGTGCCGCGCCGACGGCAAAAAGAGCAAGCCCTTGGTCACCAGCTCAGCCCCCTGTAGCAGTTCCATATCCCCCAGCGCCGCCTGGCGGGTATAGGAAAGCGCCAGCAAGGCGATGATATTCCCTAAGACCGCAGTACCGATGATGGTTTTCGCGGTATCATTTTGCAGTTTGCCCAGTTCACGCAAGACATCAGCAGTGATGGCAATACTGGTGGCAGAGAGGGCCACGCCGATGAGAAAGGCGCGCTGACTGTCAAAGCCGAAAAGGCTGGCCAGCCAGTAACCCGTCACGCAGGAGACAACCACACTCAACAGGGCGATGAAGGCGTTTTCCAGCGTCAGGATTTCCCTGAGCTTGAATTCCAACCCCACCACAAACAACAGCACGATCGCTCCTAGCTGGGCAATGCCGGAAACAAAATCGGTATAGGTAATCCAGCCGAGCAGAGATGGCCCCACCACTAGCCCCATGAGAATCTCGCCCACCACGGCAGGCAGGCGCAAGCCGATGGCCAGCAGATGGCCGGCAAGTGCGGCAAACAGCAGCAGGCTCATTTGAAACTCAATACTGGCGCTGATCGGCTGCATAGAGGTTCACATTATTTGCTGTCAACCATGACCATGAAACCGGAGACGACTTCCAACAACTCTGAGGTAATCATCTCCTGGCGTTCCTGGCTATAGGTGTTGGAGAGTTCAAGTAGGCGTTCACTGATATTACGTTCCGCCGCTTGCATGGCGGCCAGACGACCGGCGTTTTCGCTGGCAAGGGAATAGGCGCAGGCCCGAAACACCCAGACAAACAGGTATTGGCGCACCAGAGCGGCAAACAGCCCGGTGCGTTCCATGCTGTAGCTGGGTAATGAACGCGAAGGCCATGCCGGTGCATTTGATCCCTGAAAACGGCTGAACTCAAGCGGCAACAGCTGGGTGGCTTCGGGGCGTCGGCCTGTGCTGCCGAGCTGGCGGTTATAAAACAACAGAACCTTGCCAACGGCGTGTTGTTGCTGCCAGGTTTCAATTTGTTGCAGGATAGCCTCGACCGTTGCGGTAATACCGGCAACGGAACCGGGTACAAAAAATGATTCATGCAACGTCTGACCGGCTTCGCGCAGGCGTGCTTCTGCTCGTGCACCCACCGCCAGGACATGACGTTTATCTACCGCAATATTGTCATTGGCGAGGCTGGTGAGGGTGAAGTCGGTGATGTCTTCATTGAAGCGGCCGCACAGCCCCCGGTCGGAACCGAACACCACGACACCGACATCGGTCTGTGTCTTTTGCCGCGCTTCAGTCTCTGGCAGACGATCAGCAAGCACCACCTGCAACCCCAGTTCGACAGTGCGGCTGTAGTTGTGCATGGATTCAATTGCACGTTCATAGGGGTAGATACTGACCGCCGCCAGCGCCTTCATGGTGCGAACGATGGACTGGATGTCCTGCACCGTATCAATGCTGTGTTTGAGTGTGTCGAGACTGGCCATTTGCGAGTGTATTCCCGTCAGGCTGGCAGGGCAGCGCCGGCCAGTTCTAGGATCGTGTTCCGGTCGCTATCGCTAAGTTTTTTACCAGCCAGAATGCGACCACAGATCTCACCGGCTTCGGCCATCACCACAGTGCGAATTGCTTGTTCAAATTGCGCCGCCTGCGCCAGCCGCACATCATCAAACAGCCCGGCGGTTAAGGCCAGCAACACCGCAACCTGTTCACAGGCGGACAGCGTTTCGGCTTCAGCCTGTTTCAATACCTCGCGCACCCGGCGGCCGCGCTCAATCGCATGACGAGTGCTGTCGTCCAGGCGGGAGCCAAATCGGGCAAAGGTTTCCAGCTCTTCAAACTGGGTATAGCTGAGGCGAAGATCACCGGCGATGGCGCGAAAGGCGGCCAGCTGTGCCTTGCCACCGACGCGTGAAACGGACTTGCCGACATCCACCGCCGGTAGATTGCCCAACCGGAACAGATCGGGTGACAGGTAGATCTGGCCATCGGTGATGGAGACCAGGTTGGTGGGGATGTAGGCGGCGATATTTTGTGCCTCGGTTTCCAGAATCGGCAAGGCGGTGAGTGAGCCGCCGCCGCGTTTTTTATGCAATTGACCAGAACGCTCCAGCAGCCGCGAGTGGATATAAAAGATGTCGCCGGGAAAGGCCTCGCGCCCTGGCGGCCGCCGCAACAACAAGGATAGTTGGCGGTAGGCATCGGCGTGGCGGGTCAAATCATCATAGATAATCAGCACATCCTGCCCCTGTTCCATAAAGTATTCGGCAATGCTGGTGGCGGCATAGGGGGTGATGTATTGCAGGCCGGGTGGCTCTTCGGCACCGGCGACCACCATAACGGTTTTTGCCAGCACCTTATGGGCGCGAAGGCTTGATAGAACCCGTGCCACCGCGGTGCTGCGTTGACCAATGGCGCAATAAACACAGACCATGTCCTTGTCACGCTGGTTGATCAGGGTGTTGATGGCGACTGCCGTTTTGCCTGTCTGGCGGTCGCCGAGGATAAGTTCCCGTTGTCCGCGGCCAATGGGGATGAGGGCATCGATGGCCTTGATCCCGGTTTCCAGGGGGCGGACCACCGGCGCACGGTCGAGGATGGCGGGGGCTTCGCGTTCAATCGGCCAGCGTGCCAGGGCATGCACTTCGCCGAGGTCGTCAAGCGGTTGTCCCAGGCCATTCACCACCCGCCCCAAAAGCCCGGGGCCAACCGGCACATCGATGACCCGGGCAGTGCGTTTGACCTCCATGCCAACGCCCAGGGTTTCACCACTGCTAAGCAGAATCAGGCCCACCTCGTCGGGATCAAGATTAAAGGCAATGGCATGATTGCCATCGGCACATTGCACCAGCTCATGGGCAAACACCCCAGGTATGCCTGACGCGAGTGCCACACCTTGGCCGACGCGGGTAATGGTGCCGGTTTCCACGCTGCGTAGCGGCCGGGCCTGGTTGAGCACCCGTTGCAGTGAGTTAACGGTATCTTCTAGCGTTTCGATCAACATGATTCGTGATTGTCAGTTAATAAATTATTCACCCAGGTTTGCCACTGCCAGGCGGCTGGAAAGCTGTTCATCGATATCGGTGAGATAACTTTCAAGATTCCATTCCAGTTTGAATCCCGGCCCCTTGAGGTTGATGCCGCAGATCAAGGCGGGGAGGTGCTCAAAATGTAGCGCCAGTTCAGGGGCAATTTGCTGATGAACGGCAGCGTTGATTTTTTCCTGCATCGCCGCTGACAACGGAAAACCGCTTTGGAGGGTAAGCCCTTTCTCTGCTGCGCTGTCGGCAAGCTTGGCCTTTTCTTCGCTGGATATGTGTGCCAGTTTTTTGATAAACACAGCGAACATCTGATCTTCAAGTTCTTCGTTGGCCAGATCGCCCAGCACCTGTCGTGCCACAAGACAAACCTGCTCGCCGACCATCTGTCGTGCCTGGGCGAGAAAAGCCTGTTGTTCGCGCTTTACTTCATCGTGCCAGCGCGTGCGAATGGTGGCGACTTCGGCGCGTAACTCATCCAATAGTTGCGCACGTTGCGCTTCGGCTTCGTGTTTTGCATCTTCGATAAGCTGTTCACGCTGGCGTTCCAGGGTCTGGACCTTTTCATCATAGTCGCTGCTTTGTTGCTGAGCCGTGGCCGATTGCTGTTGTGCATCAGCGAGGCGTTGTGCAATGTGTGCTTCGCGGCTCTCCATCGCCGCGACAATTGGCCGGTAGAGGAAACGCTTTAACAGATACACCAGCACCAGAAAATTGATGATCTGGGCAATGGTGGTAATCCAGTCGACTTGCATGTCTAGTGCTCCTTATTTATTTTGAAGGAGCACTTAGCCTCCGGCCTTGCTCACAACATAATCCCAGAATGGATTGGCAAAGATCAGAATCATGGCCACCACAAAACAGTAAATCGCGGTGGACTCAATCATTGCCATACCCACGAATAAGGTGCGGGTGATGGTGTTCGCCTCATCGGGCTGCTGGGCAATGGCACTGAGCGCTTGCGCCAGGGCGCGCGCTTCACCAAATGCCGGTCCGATGGAACCGATGGCAATGGTCAGTCCCGCGGTGATGATGGAAACCGAACCAATCAAACCTATATCCTGCATGACTATTGACCTCCTGCTTGGGTTGGGCCGCTTGCGGCCGGATGATTTGTATTTGTTGATGCGTTGATCTTTTTCTGTGCCACCAGCGCCGAGGTGATGTAGACCATCGCCAGAATGGCGAAGATATAGGCCTGGATCATGCCCGTCAGCAGACCGAGCAGCTGCAACACGATGGGAAACAAAAATGGTGTGATACTGATAAGCACAGCCACCACCACCGTGCCGCTCATCATGTTGCCAAACAGGCGCACCGCCAGGGCGATGGTGCGCGAGATCTCACCGATAATATTGAAGGGCAGCATGAACAGGCTGGGGCGGGCATATTGCTTGAGATAATTAAGTAAACCCTGGCGTTGAATGCCGTACAAGGGCACAGCCAGAAAGACACAAATTGCCAGCGCAACAGTAGTCGACAGCGAGCCTGTCGGTGGCCGGTAACCGGGGACGATGGTCAGCAGATTGGCAACGGCGATGAACAAAAATATCGAGCCGATAAAGGCCTGATAAGGTTCCGGGTCTTCCTGGCTGATCTCGCGGATCTGATCGCGAATGATGCTTATCACCATCTCCATAAAGGTTTGCCAGCGACCGGGATGCACGTCGTTTGTCAGACGTCTCGTTGCCAGCCAGGCAATAACCAGGATCATGGCCATGATTAACCAGGTAAACAGCAGCGTGGCATTGATTTTCAGCATGCCCCATTGCCAGACGATAATGTCATCCGGATTAAAGGTCATGACACCTGTCCTACCTGTTTGTCAGCATGATCAGCCCCTGGTTTGATGCGTTTCACCAGCAGGGCGCGGGTAACGAGCATGCCCAATAACGCAATCAACAGTTGCTGCCAGGAATCACTAAACAACAGGTACAGCACAAACACCACGCTCAGCGTGCGCAGCAGCAGGCTCAGACTAATCCAGATGGCAGGGTATTGGAGTTGTTGCAGCTTGCGCAGGATTAACCATAAGCCGCCATAGAAGCAGAGCCCCAGTATCATGCCGACGGCGGCTGGATAGACAAACATGATCAGTATTTGGGTTAAGGTCATTTGTCTTTTTTTTCCGTTAAAGAATCGGTTGACGATTCAAATCGCCGCTCCCGGTTAACCCAGCGCCAGGCGTTTAAACAGCCCAGAATGATGCCGACAAATAACAGGCTGAGCGTCCAGGAGATGCGCCCGACCGGCCATGAACGATCCAACCATACACCCAGTGCAATCCCCAGCACGGTCGGAATCGCCACCGCCCAGCCGATCAGCCCAAACATACCAAAACCAAACCAGACACTGCTTTTTTTCTGTGCCTGAGCCCAACGGCGTCGTTCGGCCTTTTTCTGCACCTGTGTTTCCAGTCTAGTCGGTGTGTCTGGCGAATCACTCTTTTCAGATTCGCTCATGGCAGTTTTTCCATGTCGATAAATCGCCTGACGATTCCGGCCTCAAGCCGGGCTGCGGCTGAACGGGCCAGGCGCTCTTCTTCGTTTTGAGCTTTAAAATGCAGGCTGACTGAATCTCGAAGTGTCTCTAGGTCTTTACCGGCGATTGCGTTGAAGGTCGAGATCAAGACCTCCTGGTGACACTTGATCAGAATCCCTTCGTCGGTGGCCAGGATGCGCTCCGAGCCATCCTCGGCGAGATAGGTGACCAGGCCTGGCACCAGGGCAGCAACAAAATCGGTATGACGCGGTTCGAGACAGAAAAAACCATTCTCTGCCTCGGCAATGATCTTATGCACGGGTTCATCGATAAACACCTGGCCGGGGATCTGCACCTTGAGTTGCATCATGGGGTTTCCCCGGTGCTGTCTGTTTGTTTGGCCGGCTCGACCACGTTGGACAGGTTGCCAATCATATAAAGTGATTGTTCAGGGTAGTCGGCAAATTCATCATTCAGGATACGTTCGCAGCCTGACAAGGTGTCGTTGAGGCTGACCAGCGCACCGGGGTGGCCGGTAAAGTGTTCGGTGGTGAAAAAGGGTTGGGTCAGGAAGCGTTCCAAACGCCGTGCGCGGTTGACCGTACGCCGGTCGTTTTCCGAAAGTTCCTCCATGCCGAGCAGGGCGATGATGTCTTTCAGTTCTTCATATTCGGCCAGGGTTCGGCGCACCTCACGCGCGATCTGATAATGCCGTGGCCCGACCACGGCCGGGTTGAGCATTTTGGAGGTGGATGCCAACGGATCGACGGCCGGGTAAAACCCCTGACTGGCACGTTTGCGCGACAAGACAATGGAGGCCGATAAATGGGCAAATGTGGCGCTGGCGGCGGGGTCGGTGAAATCATCGGCAGGCACATACACTGCCTGCACCGAGGTAATGGCGCCATTGGCAGAATTGCAGATGCGCTCTTCCAGGGCTGCCAACTCTGTCGTCAGGGTAGGCTGGTAACCAACCCGTGAGGGAATGCGGCCGAGCAAGCCGGATACTTCGTTGCCGGCCTGGATAAAACGGAAGATATTGTCGATCAGCAGCAGCACATCGCGGTGCTCCACATCGCGAAAATATTCGGCCATGGTCAGGGCGGCATGGCCGACCCGAAAGCGGGCGCCGGGTGACTCGTTCATCTGCCCAAACAGCAGCACCGATTTATCCAGCACACCGGCATCGCGCATCTCGCGATACAACTCTTCCGCTTCACGACTGCGTTCGCCAATGCCGCAAAACAGACTGACACCTTCGTAGTGGCCGGCAATGTTATGAATCAGTTCGGTGATCACAACAGTTTTGCCGACACCGGCGCCGCCGAACATGCCGGCCTTGCCGCCGCGCTCCAGTGGTGACAACAGGTCGATGACCTTGATGCCGGTCTGAAAAATTTCGGCGCTGACGGTGCGTCGGGCCAGGGGCAGAGGTGGTTGATGGATGGAGCGCCAGTCAACATCGCTTAAGGCTTCACCGTCGTCGATGGGCTGACCGAAGACATTCAGCATTCGGCCAAGCAGGGCGCGTCCGGTAGGCACGGTCAGCTCACCACCCGAATCAATCACGGCATCGCCACGGGCAAGGCCCTGAACCGGCGTCAAGGCAATGCCGCGCGCAATCTCACTGCTCTCATGGGTTAGCACTTCGATGATCACCTTGCCCTGATCACCACTGGTCAAACGGCGGCGAATCGGGGGCAGGCCTGCTACAAAACACATATCCAAAACGCTGCCGCGAATCGCATGGATTGTGCCGTTATAGTTATTCATACCAAACTTATATATGCCGCATGCTGGAACAAAGTAATCACCTATATGTTTGTAGTGAACTATGCGAGTGTCATACAAATTCTATTTCTATGATTTCCTTTTTTATGATGCTTACTTCTAAATTGAATCCGCGAAAATTTTAACTGCACCGCATTAGCGGAAGTACGCCTTGGTTACATACTGGCTAATCATACGCTCAGTATTGAAAAATGAACCGTTAATGGCAATGGTGTTTTTCATGACATCTATATAGGCATCACGATTATGGTAGTACATTGGCAGGATGATGTTTTCAAGTTTTGAATACAGAATTTCAGCTTCGCTAGTGCTTGTTGATGCAACAGCTTTGCTTTGTTCTGGATTGCTGATTGCCCAGCCAGTGACACCCTCGATACAACCTTCTATCCACCAGCCGTCAAGAATGCTCAGCGAGGGAACCCCATTGATGGCCGCTTTCATGCCGCTGGTGCCAGAGGCTTCCATCGGTGGCAACGGCGTGTTTAGCCAAAGGTCTACCCCGGCGGTGATTAACCTGCCGACCTCCATGTCGTAATCAGGCAGGTAGGCGATGCGGATATCATTGTTCAGAACATTTTTTATCTTAAATATTTCATGAATTAATTCCTTACCCAGAGCATCTTTGGGATGTGCCTTGCCGGCAAAAATAATTTGCAGCGGTCCACAATGTTCGACAATCGTTTTTAGATAGTCGGTGTCAGAAAAAAGCAGGGTGGCACGTTTATACGGGGTGGCACGACGGGCAAATCCCAGCGTCATCACCGATTGATCCATGCCTGCATTACAGCTCTTGTTAACGTATTCAATCAAATGACGTTTGGCCTGTTGATGGGCCTGCCAGATATCCTCGTGGCTGATACTCATTGCATATCGCAGACTCAAATTGTCTTCACGCCAGTCCGGGATGTGTTGGCTGAATAATTCGCGCATTGCATCCGACGCCCAGGTGTAGGCGTGCACACCATTGGTGATGGAGTCTATAGCGTAACCTTCAAACATCTTCCTTGACGTCTCACCGTGTTTCTTGGCAACACCATTGATGTAATAGCTTGCCTCCAGCGCCAGGTGGGTAAGATTTAGTTCGTTATCACAGCAGACCATCTCAGCGCAGTCCTTGAACGGGTTGCATTGTTTCAGCACACGAAAGGCCATGGCCATGGGAAAACGATCATGCCCGGCAGCCACTGGCGTATGGGTGGTAAAGACACACTGCCGCCTGACCAGTTCAATCTGTTCTGTCTTTGTTTGAAGCTCTTTTTGTTGTTGAGTCAGTTCCGCCATCAGCTCAAACACTAGCAGGCTCGAATGCCCCTCATTCATGTGATAACGCTCGATATCGGTATACCCGAGCGAGCGCAGGATTCTAATGCCACCAATGCCAAGAATGGCCTCCTGACAGAGTCGATAATAATTGTCACCGCCATAGAGATAGTCAGTCAGTGTGCGATCGTAGTCTGAATTGGCTTCAACATCAGTATCGAGCAGGTAAACAGGCACAACATGACCATTACAGCCGATGATGTCGTAACGCCAGGCACGCACGGTGACTTGCCGGTCTTCAAGTTCTACAACCGCTTGGGCATCCATTGGCAAAAGATAATCATCAACCGGCCAGTGCACTGGCTCTTCGGTTTGCCGGCCCTGATCATCCAGCCGTTGCCGAAAATAGCCCTTGCGCGATAACAGTGTAATCCCCGTCATGGCTATGCCGGCATCGGCAGCAGCACGCAAGGTATCACCGGCCAATACACCGAGTCCGCCTGAATAGGTGGCAATGGCCGATTCCAGGCCAATCTCCATGGAAAAATAGGCGATTGAAATATTGTTTTTCATATCATTTCCAACGGTTGTTTAAACATTGCCTTGTATTAACTAACCGGCTTATTCATACGGCCATTTCCAGTCACGTATCTCAGGCATGTCCTGACCGTGGTGAGTGATGTATTGTTTGTGCTCGATAATCTTATCGCGCAGCAACTGTTTCAAATGGGCCGCTTTGTAACCCAGCTTGGGCACCCGATCAATCACATCGCCAACCAGATGAAACCTGTCCATATCATTCAACACCGCCATATCAAATGGCGTGGTGGTGGTGCCTTCCTCTTTATAACCGCGAACGTGCAGGTTTTTATGATTGCTGCGGCGGTAACAAAGGCGGTGAATGAGGTAGGGGTAACCATGAAAGGCAAAGATAATCGGTTTGTCGGTAGTGAACAGGGTATCGAACTCCTTGTCAGACAGGCCTTGAGGATGCTCTTCCTTGGGTTGTAGTGTCATCAGGTCAACCACGTTGATGACCCTGACCTTGAGTTCTGGTACATGCTGGCGCAGCAGATCCACTGCCGCCAGGGTTTCTAGTGTTGGCACATCGCCGGCACAGGCCATCACTACGTCGGGTTCGCCATCCTGGTCGCTGCTGGCCCATTCCCAAATACCAATCCCGGCACTGCAATGTTTGATGGCGGAATCCATGTCCAGCCACTGTGGCTGCGGTTGTTTGCCGGCAATAATCACATTGATGAAATCGCGCGAACGCAGACACTTGTCGGTAATGTGTAACAGGGTGTTGGCATCCGGCGCCAGAAAGACACGAATGATGTCGGCCTTTTTGTTGACCACCAGATCGATGAAGCCGGGGTCTTGATGCGAAAAACCGTTGTGATCCTGTCGCCAAACGTGTGAGGTCAGCAGATAGTTCAGTGATGCAACCGGCCGCCGCCATGGAATCTCCTTACTGACCTTGGTCCACTTGGCGTGTTGATTAAACATCGAATCAACAATATGGATAAAGGCCTCGTAGCAGGAAAACAGACCATGGCGGCCGGTCAGCAGATAACCCTCCAGCCAGCCCTGGCAGGTATGTTCAGACAGAATCTCCATCACCCGGCCGTCAGGCGCAAGATGATCATCCTCAGGCAAGGTCTCAGCCATCCAGGTACGATCGGTTACCTCAAACAGAGCACCCAAGCGGTTGGAAGCAGTTTCATCCGGCCCCATGACACGGAAGTTGCGGTTGTCCATGTTGCGTTTCATGACATCGCGCAGAAAATTACCCATCACCCGGGTTGATTCGCCCAGGCTATGGCCAGGGCTGGTGACGGGCACGGCATAGTCGCGAAAGTCCGGCAGCTTCAAATCCCTGAGCAGTTGGCCACCATTGGCATGCGGGTTGGAACCCATGCGCCGTTGTCCCTGTGGCGCCAGTTGCCGCAGCTCTTGATTGAGAAATCCCGATTCATCAAACAGCTCGTCAGGGCGATAGCTCTTAAGCCAGTTTTCCAGCAGTGTCAGGTGCTCAGGGTTATCGACCATGTCGGAAAACGGCACCTGATGCGAACGCCAGTAGCCTTCGCTTATTTTGCCGTCGACCTGTTTCGGCCCGGTCCAGCCCTTCGGGCTGCGCAGGATAATCATTGGCCAGAGCGGCCGTTGTTGGTTGCCGTTGTTGCGAGCATCATCCTGGATGGCCTTGATTTCACTGACGATAGCATCAAAGGTGGCCGCCATCTTTTGATGCATCTCGGCCGGATCAGAACCCTCGACAAAGTAGGGCTTGTAGCCATAACCGATAAACAGCTTTTCCAGTTCATCATGGCTAATGCGCGCCAGCAGGGTAGGGTTGGCAATCTTGTAACCATTCAGATGCAAGATCGGCAACACCGCGCCATCACGAGCAGGATTAAGAAACTTGTTCGAATGCCATGACGTGGCCATCGGCCCGGTTTCCGCCTCACCATCACCGACCACACAACAGACCAGCAGATCGGGATTATCAAAGGCCGCACCATAGGCATGTGATAGCGCATAACCCAGCTCGCCGCCCTCATGAATTGATCCCGGTGTTTCAGCCGTCACATGACTGCCGATGCCGCCGGGAAACGAGAACTGCTTGAACAGCCGCCGCATGCCATCGGCATCAGTAGAGATGTTGGAATAGAACTCGCTGTAACTACCCTCCAGCCAGGTGTTGGCCACCAGGCCAGGGCCACCATGGCCAGGACCGGCAATGTAAATCATGTCCAGATCATGGTCTTTGATGATGCGATTGCAGTGGGCGTAAATAAAGTTAAGGCCAGGTGTGGTGCCCCAATGTCCCAGCAGTCGGGGTTTAACGTGTTCTTTTGTTAGCGGTTTTTTGAGCAGTGGATTATCAAGTAAATAGATCTGGCCGACGGAGAGGTAATTGGCGGCGCGCCAGTAAGCGTCAATCTTGCGTAGTTGTTCAGTGTCGAGGGGGGGGGTGTTTGTATCCGTGTCCGACATGTGGCTTCCTTTTGACTGAATAAAATAGTTCTATTAAATACAGACTATGATGCCTCTCCAATAGTTACCTGAATATTATAGATACGCAACTTTTCAGTTTCAAAATTGTTTGGGTATTAGGAAGCAGATTAAGATATCAAACAACTGGCAGTTTGTAGCTGGCTGGTTTTTTACAGCTGTTATTTTGGATAGAAAGCTTGAAAGGTTCAAAGCCAGCGGAATAAATCATTGCAAAACAAGGTTGAACCTGAGGATTGCTCAGAGATTTAGAGTATTACTTCTTGCCTTCCAAAGGCATGACAGAGGCAACGGGAAGGTCAAAATAGAATCGGGTTCCGATACCAGACTCGCTATGGTATCCAATCGTGCCACCCATTTTTTCCACCAGGGCCTTGGCAATGCTCAACCCAAGGCCAGTGCCGCCCTTGCAGCGTGTATCTGAAGAATCGGCTTGGGCGAATTTGCCGAAAATTCTATCATTAAACTCTTTTGCTATGCCGGGTCCTTGATCGCTTACAGCGAACCGAATCATCTCTTCATGGTTGCTTGTTTCGATCAAAACCGTTCCACCAGGTGGTGAAAACTTAACGGCGTTAGTAATGAGATTGGTCATGATCTGCATAAAACGATCAATATCAACATCAACTGACTGGTTGGCATAGCCACCAAGCTCAAGTCGTACCTGCACAACATCGGCAGCGGAAAAATTTGTCGCGATTGCTTGATGTAACAATACTCCGACTTCATGTCGGTTGATATCCATCTGCAATTGCGAGAATTCGATTTTTTCCATATCGAGAATATCGTTGATAAGCCGGTTCAGGCGCTCGATGTTACGGATTGCAACATCCAACAGTTCATTTGCCTTGGTGGGTATTTCGCCGCAGACGCCGTTGGCGACCAGCCCCAACGAACCACGAATCGATGTTAAGGGGGTGCGCAGTTCATGACTGACCGTAGAAACAAACTCACTCTTCATGCGATCGATTTTTTTGCGTTCTGTGATGTCGCGAATGATGGCATTGACATTGGGCTCATTGCCCACCTGCCAGGTCGCCAGAGAAAGCTCCAAAGGAAACTCTGAACCATCCTTACGCAGACCAACCAGCTCTAAGGTTTTAGCAACAAGCTCTGCATCATCGTCAGTGATAAAGTTGTTGAATTTCTGATTATGTTGGCCACGAAACTGCTCGGGCATTAATATAGCAATAGGCTTGCCAACCGCTTCGACGGTGCTGTAACCAAAAATATTTTGCGCGGCCTTGTTGAAATAGGTGATGTTACCGGTTTTGTCGGTAGAGACGATGGCGTCATTTGCGGTATCGGCGATGGCCTTGAAATGCAGCTCGCGTTCGCCCAGCTGTTTAACCATCTCGCCAGCCAACTGTTGTGCCTTGTGTCGCAACCTGGTCAGCGACAGTATGATAAAGAACAATAGCAGGTCAATGACAACACCGCCGACCGCAATCATCAGCGGCTGACTGATCTCGTTAGCCGATTCAAAGGCCTTGTTCGGCGTAAAAAAAACGCTCCAGTTACGTCCGGCAATATGCAGCTGTTTTGTTGTGGCCAAGTGGTGAGGCTGATGTTGTGATTGCTGGTTTTTATTACCGGTCGAGTCGTAGAGCAGCTGTTCAGAGGCAACTGTATCGCCGTCATAGATTTCAAAATCCAGCTCTGGCAAACCGGCGCCGAGAATACCCTGCATCAGATCACGAATTCGAAATGGACTGTAAACAAACCCCATCAGCTCGAGGCGACGCTCTGCCAAGCTTTCCACCGGACGCTTGTAGACCGGCAGATACACCAAAAAACCCGGCTGAACATCAGTGCTGGTTTCCTGTAGTAAGGTTACACGGCCAGAGAGTGCCGGCTCACCCGTATCGCGCGCACGTGACATTGCTTCACGCCGAATCTCATTGGAGTACATGTCATAGCCAAAGGCACGTTGGTTGCGATCATCGAATGGTTCAAGATAGACGATGGCGGTGTATTGCTGTCGTCCACCCTCAGGCTTAATAGTGTAATTGCTGAAACCTTCAGCCCTGACTGAATCAATATGCTCCTGCCGCTCGGCGACATTAATCCAACTCGAAAAACCTAGCCCCTGCACGCCAGGGTAGTGACGATTGATCTCAAGCGTGTTGACATATTCATGCCACATAGAGCGGCTAACATCTCGTGCCGAGTTAAACAGCCCGACACCGCCGCGCATCATCTGCTCGTATTCAAGCATGCGTTTTTTGATGGCCAGCTGTGCCTCTTCCACCTGAAAGCCGAAACGATCACGTGCGCGCTCTTCGGCATAACTGGATGATAGCTGCCAGGCCGCCAGGGTCACCAGCAGAGACATGAATAGAATCACCCAGGCTATCATGGGGCCGTGAATCACATCGACCCAATGACGGACGGGTTTAGTCCCTATTTCAGCCGTTATCGATTTATATTTACCGTTCATATTAAGTCTTCACGTTGCTGAATAAGCCAGATCTATCTGTCTGTCTAATCACCCGGAAAATTGAAACTGTTTTATGAGCATCGGCCTGCGATGAATACGCATAACCATTTTTTTGTTAATAGTTGTTAAATCGATAATTTCAGGCAGGCAATCCGTTTGCTTGTGCTTTCTGAAAAACGGCTCAACAAGTACTGAGTTGATCAAGTAGCAAGGCTTTGAATCGGTGGTTATGACAAGCGGAACAGGTGTGGGTTGCGTTCAATAAACTTGTTTATCCAGGCTTCGATGAACGATTGTTTGCGGCGGATCATGTACCACCAACCTAAGCCGCAGATGAGCAGGGCGCCCAGGGTGTTGACGATCATATCCCACATGGTGTCGGTCAGTCCGGATAGATCATCGAACATGGCTTTTTGCATGTCGACTCCAATGAGCTGATCCATACTGAATTCGAAAATTTCCCACAGGGCGCCGACTGCCACGGCAAATAGAAATGCGAAAAAAGCGACAAAGCGTGGCCGCATGTGAATATCAATGCGCTCGCTTTCGTTGAGTACGTAGACAAGCAAAAAACCGAATATTCCCATCAATAGTCCGGAACTGGTGTGTAGGGCAATGTCCCACCACCAGATCTTTTCGTAGTAGCTTTGGATCTCACCCAGGAATAATGCTGAAAAAACAAATATAACCGCGAGTAGCTGAAATTCAGGAGGAATGTTGACGCGGAACCGACGCCCGATCGCGGCAGGTGAAAGCGTGATGGCCATGATTGCCATCACCAAAAAAGCATTTATCCACTGCCTTTCATTGAATACCAATATCAATTCCACTGCCATGATGACCTGAAGAATAATCAGAACCCATCGATGGACATGTGTCGATAAGTCAGTAGTGACTTGCTTCGATGTTGATGGCAGAGGTGTTTTATTTAATTGGCTCATTACATTATTGGCATCAGAAGTCTTACCATTTTTAAGCTGACAAATTCATCGCTATCAATAGCCACTGATTTTGTTGATCGCCATTTGCACCTGACGGGCGATCTCGAGTTCCTCATTGGTAGGAATTACCAGCACCTTTATCTTGCTGTCTTTTGAACTAATGTCAATGGTTGTGCTTGCACGGTCTTGGTTTTGTTTTTGATCAAGTGTAATGGCCAATACTCCGAGGCCAGCACAGATTTTCTGCCTAATTTTTGCATCGTTTTCGCCAATGCCGGCGGTGAAGACAATGGCATCCAGTCCACCAAGTGCAACATAATAGCTGCCGATATATTTACAAAGTCTATAACAGTAAATTTCAATCGCAAGATTCGCCCGGGCATCGCCCTTGTTTGCCAACTGATGCACTTCTCGCATGTCATTCGCGCCACACAAGCCCTTCAAGCCGCTGTCGTTGTTTAACAGGATTTCAATTTCATCGAGATCCATGCCCACAGCTCTGGCCAGGAAAAAATGCACGGCTGGATCCAGGTCACCACAACGTGTTCCCATCACTAGACCTTCCAGTGGTGTCATGCCCATGGAGGTGTCGATGCAGATACCGTCGCGGATCGCTGCGGCGCTGGCACCATTGCCAAGATGCAGTGTGATGAGCCGCAACGTTTCCAACGGCTGCTGCAGAAACTCAGCCGCCTGCCTGGAGACGTGTTGATGCGAAGTGCCGTGAAAGCCGTAGCGACGCACATGATGTTGTTGATACAGCTCATCCGGCAGGGCATAACGATAAGCATGGGGCGGCAGCGTTTTGAAAAAGGCTGTGTCGAATACGGCCACCTGTGGCACATGTGGGTAAAGTCGGCGTGTTGCCTCGATGCCGACCAGGTTGGCCGGATTATGCAACGGTGCCAGCGGGATCATTGCACGGATGCCGTCAATCACCTTGTCGTCGATGAGCGTCGGCGCCTGGAAGGTTTCACCGCCGTGAACAACGCGATGACCGATGGCCTGTAGTGAGTCCTTCGAGTTCAGAGCACTACTGCGTTCAAGAAAAGCGATGATCTGTTGCACGCCGGTGGCATGATCCGCGATAGGCGAATTTGTTTTATGTTCACTCCCATCAGCACCGGCAGTATAGTCGCAGTAAACACTGCTGCTGTTGGATTCGCCAATGCGTTCCAGTGTTCCTGAAACCTGCAATGCCTCTTGTCCCATGTCATAAAGACTGAACTTGATGGAAGAGCTGCCTGAGTTGAGGACTAGTACACGCATTGAGTTAACTCCAACGGGATGCCTATGGGGTTTTATGTTAAGGATAAACAGTATGCGCTTTACTGTCTTAATCTTGTCCGTTGTTTCGGCCCGCGTCTAGTAAATGATAGGTGCATTAGAAACATTATTTACTACAGCATGGTGTTTCGTGTCGCTTATATATAATGTTCAGAATAAATGTGTAACTATATTTGGATTGTATGTGTCTAAAAAAGGTCTGTGGTTAAACCGGCAAAGAATAGTGAGAATGGGTGGTGTTCATAACTCGCTCAAAAGGTGCTGACAGTGACGTCGAGGTCGGAAAAAAAATACGGGACAACCTTTGTATCCAGGGGGCTTTTGTTTTTGCTCATCTGGTGGGTTCTCACTGATGGCGCTGCATCCTCCTGGTGGATCGGTGTGCCGGCGGTATTGCTCGCGTTGCTTGCCAGTATTGCCTTAATCCCGCCGCTGCCTTTTGTCTGGCTCGGGCTTGTCAGGTTTGTTCCCTTTTTTCTCATCCACTCCTTGCTGGGCGGAATAGACGTGGCCCGGCGGGTGTTTCAACCGCGCCTGCCTATCAGTCCGGATTTGGTGGAATACCCGCTGCGGTTACCTCCGGGATTGGCGCAGGTGATAATGGTCAACACCGTGAGTTTGCTGCCGGGCACCTTGGCTGCTGAATTGGGTCAGGACATATTGAAGATACATGTATTAGATAGTGGTAGTGATTTCGAAACGGAACTAATAGCGATAGAAGAGCATGTAGCACGGCTGTTTTCTGCGCCCTTCAATATAATCGATGGAGATAAGTGAGATGAAGCGATTCAAGGATATTCTTTGTGTGCTCGAATCCGGCGAGGTGTGCAAGCCTGCCCTGGAGCGTGCCGTGGCACTGGCCGAAACTAACCAGGCCAGCCTGACGGTGGTTGAAGTGGTCGAGCGGGTCACGGCCGGTATTGGCATGCCGGGTGGCGGGTCGATCTCGGCCGATCTGCAAACAGCGCTGGTGAACAGCCATCATCAGCAGTTGCAAAGCCTGGTCGCGCCTTTTCTAAAAAGGGTTGATATTCAAACCAAGGTCTTGAAGGGCGTGCCTTTTCTGCAAATTATCCGTGAGGTGTTGGCTAACAACCGCGATCTGGTGATCAAGATCCCCGAAAACCAGGATTGGCTAGACCGCTTCTTCGGCAGCGACGATATGCACCTGTTGCGCAAGTGTCCGTGCCCGGTCTGGCTAATCAAGCCTGATGCGCCGAAGACCTACCGGCGGATTCTGGCTGCGGTGGATGTGGATGATAGCTATCCGCCGGCAGAGCAGGAGGTGCGCAATAATATGAATCGCCAAATACTGCAAATGGCCGCTTCGTTGGCGCTGGCGGAATTTGCCGAGCTGCATGTGGTGCATGCCTGGGATGCCGCTGGCGAAAGTGTTATGCGCGGCAGTCTTAAGAGAACGCCGGAAGAAAAGATCACTGCCTACGTTGATCAGGTGGAACGACAACACACTGACAGTCTGAATGCGCTGCTGGATGATGTGACCAGCAATCTGGGGCGGGATTATCTCAAACCTCAAACCCACCTTGTCAAAGGCTGGGCCCGCCAGGTGATTCCAGCACTGGCAAAGCATATTGAGGCTGATGTGATTGTCATGGGCACAGTGGCGCGCACCGGCATTCCCGGCTTCATAATGGGCAACACCGCTGAGACGATCCTCAACCAGGTCAGTTGCTCTGTGCTTGCGGTTAAACCATCCGGCTTTGTTACACCGGTCACCCTGGTGGACTGAGCTGTCATGCAGACGTTTTACTTCGCCCTGGCGCTGTTTTTGCTGCTTAACCTGTTTGCCGGGATGTGGCGTGTGCTGCGCGGTCCGAGTCCGGCGGATCGCATGTTGGCGGCCCAGTTATTCGGCACCACGGCGGTGGCTGTGCTGCTGTTGCTGGCGCAGGCATCGGCGAGCCCGGCGCTGCGTGATGTGGCCTTGCTGTTTGCTTTGCTGGCGGCGGTGACGGCGGTGGCATTCGTCAGGCGGGCCTGGCCGGAAGAGGGAGGCGAACGTGACGGCGAGTGATTATCTGGCTGCGCTGCTGCTTATTTCAGGAGCAGTTTTCTTTCTGGCAGGCACGCTGGGGCTGTTGCGTTTTCCTGATGTCTATACCCGCTTGCACGCCTTGACCAAGGCCGATAATGTCGGCCTGGGGCTGGTCGTAATCGGGCTCGCAATACAGGCGGAATCGTTGGCAGCGGTGGGTAAGTTGTTGCTGATCTGGTTGCTGGTGTTGCTGGCTGGTGCCAGTGTTTCCTACCTGGTCGCCAGGGGCGCATTGCACAAGGGAATCCGTTTGTGGAAGCGCTAGGCCTGCTGCAATGGTGTCTTGATGGCCTGTTGGGCCTAGGCCTTTTGTGGTTGGCCTGGCGGGCGCTGGCCTGTTCAGATCTATTCAAGGCGGTGGTTTTGTTTATTGCCTTTGGCCTGTTGATGGCGCTGGCCTGGGTACGGCTGGAGGCGCCGGATATCGCCCTGGCCGAGGCTGCCATCGGCGCCGGGTTGACCGGAGCTTTGCTGTTGTCGGCGTTGGCGCGATTGCGGGCTATTCAGGCCAACGGGACGATTGTCATACCAGCGCAGCAAGCCGCCAAAGTACAGCTATCGCGCTGGCTAGCGGGGACCATCCTGCTATCGGCGGCGATCGGGCTGGGTTACGCAATTACATCGCTTCCGCCCGAAGCAGCCGGGCTGAGTGCAGAGGTCACTGCGAATCTTGCTGCCAGCGGGGTGGGTAACCCGGTTACTGCGGTGCTGCTCAATTTTCGCGCTTATGACACCCTGCTGGAGATGGCAGTGTTGCTGCTGGCGCTGCTGGCTGTTTGGTCACTTGATGGCCTGCCAACCGCTGAGGCGGCTGCGGGTCCTGTACTCGATACTTTGGCGCGGTTGTTAACGCCGGTGTTGATTCTGGTGGCGGCCTATTTATTGTGGGTCGGTGCCGATGCCCCCGGCGGCGCCTTTCAGGCTGGCTCGGTGCTGGGGGCGGCTGGGGTGTTGTTGCTGTTGGCCGGCTGGCGACTCCAGCCTAGCCTCGCGCAACTGCCGTTGCGACTCGCCCTGGTGGCAGGCAGCGGCACATTCGTTGTCATTGCCTTGCTGACATTGCTGAGTACGGGGCGATTGTTGGCGTTTCCGCCGGCACAGGCCGGCACCTTGATTCTAATTCTTGAAGCGGTGGCGACCGTCTCCATCGGCGTGACCCTGGCCGCCCTGTTTCTGGCTGCCCCGCCAGGGCATAAGGAAAAACTATGAGCACAGCATTTTTTTATGCTCTGGTGGGCGTGGGCTTGTTTTGCCTTGGGCTATACACCCTGATCGTGCAGGCACATCTGTTGCGCAAGATCCTGGCCTTTAACGTCATGGGCAGCGGCGTCTTTCTGGTGCTGGTGGCACTGGCAAAGCGAACTGAGGATGCGCTGCCGGATCCAGTGCCTCATGCCATGGTCATCACCGGCATTGTGGTGGCTGTGTCGGCCACAGCATTGGCGCTGACCCTGATGTTGAAGCTGGCTAAAGAAACGGGCAAAGCCGAGCTTGCCGGTGAGGGCGAAGAGTAACGCCGATGGCAGCCATTTTCCTGGAAATCCCCTGGGCCGTTGTCCTGATCTTGTTGCCGTTGTCAGGTGCGATGGCCTGTTTTCTCTGGCCTGCAGTCGCAAAATCAGTGGGGCTGGTGACGGTATCCATGCTTGCCCTGTCGGTTGCTGGTCTGGTCTGGCAGGTGATGGAGTACGGCGTCTACCGTCATGCCGTGGGCGGCTGGGGTGCGCCGCTGGGGATCGATCTTTATGCCGATGGTCTGAGCCTGCTGATGCTGGCCATGACCGCCCTGGTGGGGCTGGCGGTCAGCATCTATGCGACGGGCTATTTTGAGCAGCCACATGCGGCCCGCTTCTGGCCGCTGTGGCTGTTGTTGCTGGCGGCGTTGAATGCACTGTTTCTGGCGGCGGATATCTTCAATCTCTATGTCACCCTGGAATTGATGGGGCTGGCGGCCGTGGCATTGTCGGCCCTGAGCGGTAGCCGGGATGCTCTCGGCGGGGCAATGCGCTATCTGCTGGCGACGCTACTGGGGTCGCTGGCTTATCTGTTCGGCGTGGCGCTGCTGTATCACGGCTTTGGCAGCGTCGATATGGCGATCCTTGGTCAGCGGCTAGAAGCCACGCCCATCGTCTGGGCGGCATTGGCGCTAATGACCACCGGCCTGGCGCTCAAGACCGCGCTTTTCCCATTTCACTTCTGGTTGCCGCCGGCCCATGCCAGCGCCCCAGCCCCGGTCAGTGCGGTGCTCTCTGCGTTAGTGGTGAAGGCCTCTTTTTACATTCTGCTGCGACTGTGGCTGGAGATCTTCGGCCCACTGGGTGTTGAGGGTGTTGAGACTTTGCTTGGCCTGCTCGGTGCGGCCGCGGTGTTGTGGGGCTCAGTGCAGGCCTTGCGACAGACCCGGCTGAAGTTGCTGGTGGCCTATTCTACGGTGGCCCAGATCGGTTACCTGTTTTTGGCGTTTCCGCTGGCGGCGGGCAGTGGTATTACGGCCTGGAATGCGGTCGCCTACCTGGCCTTGTCCCATGCCCTGGCCAAGGCAGCCATGTTTCTGGTGGCCGGCAATCTGTTGCGCTTCGGTGGCCATGACCGCATCGCCGATCTTGATCGGGTGGTGCAGCGTCTGCCGCTGACCGTGACCGCCTTCGCCCTGGCCGGGGTGAGCATCATGGGCCTGCCGCCAAGCGGTGGCTTTATCGGCAAGTGGTTGCTGCTCGAGGCCGCCTTGCAACAGGGCCGTTGGGATCTTGCTGTGGTGATGATGCTTGGTGGTCTGCTGGCGGCTGGCTATGTCTTCAAGGTACTGGGCTTTGCCTTTACCCAGGCGGGTGTGCCGCATGAATCGAAAACGGTCCCGGCTAGCATGGAGTGGGCGGCGTTACTGCTGGCTGTTGCTGCGATTGTGCTGGGATTTCTGGCCGCTCCGCTACTGGCGCTGGTGGGCATCGGTGCACCGTTTGGCATCAGTGAGGTGGCCCCATGAACTGGAATGCCTGGCTACCGCTGCTGATGGTGGCGAGTTCGCTGCTGCCGGGGCTGGTTATCTTTGGCCTGGGCGAGCAGCGGTTTCGGTTGCGCACCGCGCTCAACCTGTCTGGCGCCTTGGCAAAACTGGCTCTGGTCGGCTGGATGCTGTGGGGGGTTTACCATGGCCAGCATTTTGAAACGCGGCTGCCGCTATTGCCGGACCTGGACCTGGTGCTGCGTGCCGGTCCGCTGTCGCTGTTGTTCGTCACCCTGTCGGCAGGGCTGTGGCTGCTGACCACCATCTACGCCATCGGTTATCTGGAAGGTTCACCCCATCGTAGTCGTTTCTTTGGCTTTTTCAGCCTCTGTGTCACGGCCACTGTCGGTGTTGCCATGTCCGGTAACCTAATCACCTTTTTGTTGTTTTACGAATTGCTGACGCTGGCTACCTATCCGTTGATTGTCCATCGTGGTACTGAAGAGGCCCGTCGTGCCGGGCAGAGTTATCTCGTCTATACCCTTTGTGGTGGTGCCGCATTGTTGTTGGGCACGGTGTGGCTCTACACTCTGACCGGCACTTTGGAATTTACCCCGCGGGGTTTTATCCATGCTGTGGGTGAAGAGCATCACCTTGCCCTGGTGGTTATTTTTATCCTGATGATCGGCGGGCTGGGGGTAAAGGCAGCGTTGGTGCCACTGCATGGCTGGTTGCCCAAGGCCATGGTTGCGCCAGCGCCGGTTAGTGCCCTGCTGCATGCGGTGGCGGTGGTCAAGGCGGGGGCGTTCGGCATTATTCGGGTTGTATATGAGGTCTTCGGGGTGGAGAGGGCGGCCATGCTTGGTCTGACCGGGCCGCTTGCAGTGGTGGCGGCGGTGACCATTATCTATGGTTCAGTGCGGGCGCTGTTTCAGGATGACCTGAAGCGCAGACTGGCTTTTTCCACCATCAGCCAGGTCTCATATATCGCACTGGGCGTGGCCATCGCCGGGCCGATTGCCACCATTGGCGGCGTTGTCCACCTGGTGCACCAGGGTTTGATGAAGATCACCCTGTTTTTCTGCGCCGGCAACCTGGCGGAAACCCTTGGCATTCACAAGATCAGTGAGATGAACGGTGTCGGCCGGCGCATGCCCTGGACCATGGCGGCCTTCACCGTTGGCGCCTTGGGGATGATCGGTGCGCCGCCGATCGCTGGATTCATCAGTAAATGGTATCTGGGACTGGGGGCACTTGAGGTTGGTCAGGGCTGGGTGCTGCTGGTGTTGGCCGGCAGCAGTCTGCTCAATGCGGCCTATTTCCTGCCGATCCTGTATCGCGCCTGGTTCCGGGCGCCGGCGGATGCCTGGCCGCATGAACATGACTTTGGCGACAAAGAAACCGCTTGGGCGCTGTTGCTGCCGCCAGTCATTACGGCGCTGTTGGCGCTGGGCGCGGGTCTGTTGGCAGCGGCACCGTTTAGTCCCCTGGAGTGGGCGCAGCTGATTTCGCAACGGGAGTTCTATCAGCCATGAGCAACTCAATTAACGCGCTCTCTCTGTGGCTGGTGGTGGTCTGGCCGTTGCTGCTGGTCATTCCGGCCTTGCATTCACGCCTGCCTTCACCCCGGCATCTGGCCATTTTGCCTGCAGCGCTGTTGGCGGTGATGCCTGGTGATGCTTCTCATGTGTTGCCCTGGTTGATGTTCGGCACCGGCCTGAGCATAGAAGGTGATAGCCGCTGGATATTGCTAATGGCTGTGACGGTCTGGCTGGCTGCGGCGACGGTCTGCAATAAACAGCTTGCCCAGAATCGAAGCACAGTCTTGTTTTTGCTGACGCTGACCGGCAACCTGGGCGTTATTTTGGCCGCTGATCTGGTAGGCTTTTTCGTCTTTGCTGCGCTGATGGGCTACGGCTTTTACGGCTTGCTGGTGCAGGGGAGTGATGTGGCGGTACGGCGTGCGGCGCGTCTCTATCTTATCTTTTTGATTATTGCCGACCTGGCCTTGTTCGAGGCTTTGCTGCTGGCTGCATTCGCAACAAAAGAGCTGCAATTTGCGGCAGTGCAACAGGCCGTTACGGAGACGCCACTTTATCTGTGGTTGGTGTTTGCCGGATTTGTGTTAAAGGCGGGGATCTGGCCGTTCCACCTGTGGCTGACGGCCGCTTTTAAATCGGCATCTCAGTCGGCACTCTTGTTGCTGGGCGGCGCTCCTGTGGCGATGGCGTTGCTTGGCATGGAGCGTTGGTTGCCGCTTGGTGACACGGCTGTTTATGCAATGGGAACGGTTGCTCAGGTGGTTGGCGTGGCGGCACTGTTATATGCGACGCTGAGGTTTTTTACACATATGCAGATGAAGACACTGCCTGCCTGGGGGCTTGTGGCAACCTCTGGGATTTTTGTTGCCTTTATAGGCACGGGCCTGACCTATCCGGCTGTCTGGCAACAGTATGAGTATCTTGCGTATCCATTGATTGCCGCACTGGGTCTTCTGCCGACTCTAGTAGTCATTATTGCTAGGCTGGAAGGTCGACACCAGACTACTGATGTGCAGCTGGTGGATGTGTCTATCTCTTGGGCTGCAGGCTGGGGCAGGCTAATTCAACAATGGCTTACGAAGAGCTTGGCCGGGGTTCAGGCGCTTGCAGGTTTTTTCGAGACTAAGGCTTTAGAGCTGCCGCAATACCTGCATCAATGGCAAACGCTGCTGGATGATGCCGAACGCCGATTGCGGCGCTGGACTGTGGCAATCACCTTGTTGTCATTGTTGGCGCTGGCCGTGGCTTTGTTGGCGATTGGATGATGGACTGTAGGTGAATGAATGGCGCCGATGGATCAACGGCCTATCTTTTTCTGGATACCTCTAATGCCTCGCTGAAGCCACGCGGAAAATGTTTGTTCAGTCGCTGTAAAGGGTAATTATTTGCTTGTTTCCACCTTGCTAGCATCTGTTTGACCGGCTCATTAGTCGGTGTCTTTTTCTCTGTTGCGAACCGCAACAACTGCCAATAAAGCCGCAGCAGCCAGCAGCAATAGAACTGTCAATACGACAAGCGACCATTTTAATGATGTAAAAAAACTGGCGGAATTAATAATGGCATCGGTCCGCATAGGAAAGGCGCGCGTGACAAAGGCCAGACTCAGATTTTCGCACCAGTCGATGATGGTAATCAGGAAGGGAAAAAGGCACAGATAGCGAAAAGGACTGGTCGATTGATACAGCTTGCGCAGAATCAGCATGAGCGCTATCGATAATGTCAGCGAGTAGATGACTGGAAAGGCCAGGTCTGAGGTTAACGTCATGCGTACATAGGCGCTCCGCCCCTCTACACCAAGTGCAGCGAGATAATCATAGGCTTGTCCGGGAGTATAAGAAAAATAGAGGTCAAGTAGCTTGATATCTCCGATTCCATGCAAAGGAAACAGAACCAGTGGAAAAAGCATGGAGACTAACGTCAACACTAGCAGCACTGGAATGCTGGAAATTCGCTCGATAATTTTCGTTAGGTGCTGAAGCAGAGGACCTCCGAAATGTTTTACTTCATCTCAAATTTCAAATAATAAAAAACCCGCCGGATGTCTGTCCCGTGGCGGAAACATTCGAACGAAATGTTGTAAACGTGTCTGATGACAGGACAGTGTTGTGCAATGGTCACCGCTGCTTGAATTTGCTGTATTTTCGCAGCAGCATCTTTTCCAGCTCCACCAGGAACAACACAGAAGAGGCGACCACGATAACGCGTAGCCAGGCATCAAAACTCATGGCGGTAGTGGCAAACAGTGTTTGCATCGGTGCAAGATAGGTAAAAGCCAGCTGGATCAGCAGTAGCAGGCCTATGGCATAGAGCACATAACGGTTGCCGAACAATCCCTCATAGGTCAACGAAGGTGCCAGCAGAAAGCGGGCGCTAAACAGGTAAAAAATTTCGAACATCACCAGGGTGTTGACGGCCACGGTGCGTGCCAGTTCGATGGAGGCACCTTGTTCCCGTTCCCACAGGAATAGACCGAAGGTGCCGACGACGATGATCAGAGAGACAAAGATAATGCGCCAGATCAAAAAACCGGAGAGTAGGGGTTCTTTGGGGTTTCGTGGCGGGCGTTGCATGACATTGCGTTCAGCTGGTTCAAATGCCAGGGTCAGGGCCAGTGTGACTGCGGTGATCATGTTGATCCACAGAATCTGTGCCGGGGTGATGGGCAACATCCGCCCCATGACGATGGCGGCGATGATGGTGAGCGCCTCGCCACCGTTGGTGGGCAATATAAACAGGATCGACTTTTTCAGGTTGTCGTAGACGGTGCGACCTTCCTCAACGGCGTGGGCGATGGAGGCAAAGTTGTCATCGGTTAGCACCATCTCCGCCGCTTCTTTGGCGACCTCGGTGCCCTTGAGTCCCATGGCTACGCCAACATCGGCACGTTTTAGTGCTGGTGCGTCGTTGACGCCGTCGCCGGTCATGGAAACAACTTCGCCAGAGGCCTGCAAAGCCGTCACCAGTTGCAGTTTTTGTTCGGGCGAGACGCGGGCAAAGATATCTGAGCGCTGTACGGCATCACGTAACTGCTGCTCGTCATAGCTTTCCAGCTCGGTGCCATTAACCACTGTGACACCGTCGCCGATGCCCATCTGGGCACCGATAGCGCGGGCGGTAATGGCGTGGTCACCGGTGATCATCTTGACGCGGATGCCGGCCGACTGGCATGTACGCACGGCCGCAGTGGCTTCTTCGCGCGGTGGGTCGATGATGCCGACTATGCCCAGCAGGGTGAGCCCGTCTTCCACGTCCTGAAAGTCTAGTGTTTGGTGTTCGCTACTGGCAGGCTTGAAGGCAATCGCCAGCAGACGCTGCCCCCGACTGGCCATGCTCTCCATACATGCTTCCCAGTAAGCCTTGTCCAGGGCAACATCCTCACCACGCATACGTTGCTGGTGGCACATTTCCAGCACTCGTTCTGGTGCACCCTTTAGATAGACAAACCCATGCCTGGCGTGATCGTGGTGCAGGGTGGCCATGAAACGGTGCTGAGATTCGAAGGGGATGGCGTCAGTACGAGGATATTCGCCCAGGCAGTGGTCGTGCTCCAGGCCGGCCTTTAGTGCCAAGGTCACCAGCGCGCCTTCGGTGGGGTCGCCCTGCATCTGCCACTGGCCGTTTTTTTCTGCCACGGTTGCGTCGTTGCACAACAATGCCGCCTGGGCCATTTCACGTAGCAGAGGGAATTCTTGCGGCGTGACATCATTACTGTTGAGGCTGAAACTGCCATGGGGATCATAACCGGCACCGCTGACCTCAAACACGCCTGCACCCGTGGCGACAGTCTGCACGGTCATTTCATTACGGGTCAGGGTGCCGGTTTTGTCTGAACAGATGACGGTCACAGAGCCCAGTGTTTCCACCGCAGGCAGACGGCGGATAATGGCGTGCTTTCGGGCCATACGCTGCACGCCGATGGCCAGGGTGATGGTCATGATTGCAGGCAGTCCTTCCGGAATGCCAGCCACTGCCAGACCGACGGCGGCGAGGAACATCTCACCGGCAGAGTAATCCTGGAATAGCACACCATAGACAAAGGTGGCGGCGGCAATAACGCCGATGGCGATCGTTAGCCACTTGGCAAAGGTGGCCATCTGCCGCAGCAAGGGTGTGGTCAGTGTTTGAACCAGACGCAACATGCTGCTGATGCGACCGATTTCGGTGAGGTCGCCAGTTTCCACTACCACGCCCTGCCCCTGGCCATAGGTGACAAGGGTGCCGGAGTAGGCCAGGCATTTGCGGTCGCCTATACCGGCTTGTTCCGCCACCGGTAGCGTGGCCTTTTCAGCCGGTACCGATTCGCCGGTGAGCATGGCCTCTTCGATGCGTAGTTCACGTGTCTTGAACAGGCGCAGGTCGGCTGGCACCTTGTCGCCGGATTGCAGCAACACAACATCGCCTGGGACCAGCTGCTCGGCCGGCAGATTGATGAACTTGCCGTCGCGTTTCACCATCGCCTGTTGCGAAAGCATATTGCGGATGGCGTCGAGCGCTTTTTCTGCCTTGCCTTCCTGAATGAAACCGATAATGGCGTTGATGATGACCACGCCAAGGATGACACCACTGTCTATCCAGTGACCAAGCGCAGCAGTGACAAGTCCGGCGCCTAATAAAACATAGATGAGGACATTATGAAACTGACGTAAAAAGCGCAGCAGCGGACTTTGTTGTTTCGGTGGGCTGAGTCGGTTTGCTCCGTATTGTGACTGGCGTACTTGTGCTTCACTGCTGGGAAGTCCATCCGCTGTGCTACCAAGCCGGGAAAAGCTATCTTCTTGACTCAGTGCATGCCACAAGGTTTTATTATTAATTAAAGGTTTATCATTGTTCATGTTTTTAGCCGTCACAGGACATTTTGTCTACTATAGATTAGGCGGAATATTCTTATATGTCTTATCTTTTTTTGTATTTTTAATTAAATTTATCGGGGCCCTTATGAAACGCAAATATCAAGTCTGTTTGCTACCCAGTAATCTGTTATTTTGATATCACTGAACCGCTTGTTATTTAGAGTTTCAAGCGTAGGTTATAAATTTGATTGACTGCTATTTGAATGCGCTCTATATAGCATGCTGGGATTTTCCCGATCGTTTATTAGCGAGGCTGGTCTGGATGCATGATTTAAGTTTTTCGAATTGCAAATGAAAAATTCACTGGAGTAAAAAAGAAATGGAAACTCAAAAAATAGAGAAACCCCACGCCAAGGGCACAAAAAAACTTAAGCAGCTGTGGCCGGAGATGAGTTTGTTTGAGCGCTTCGAATATATTGTGATGTTGTTTGTCAGCTTTCTTCTCGCGATAATCATCCTTGTTGCCCTGATGCGTCTGGTGGAGAATGTGTATCAATTGACGGTTTCTCAGGTGACTCATAAAACCGAATTCAAGGCGTTTCAGGTTACCTTCGGTATGCTGTTGACGCTACTGATTGCGTTTGAATTTCGCAACTCCATCAATGCAATCCTGGAAGGTAAGGGACTATTGGTTCAGGTCAAAATTGTTGTGTTAATCGCCCTGATTGCGCTGGCGCGGAAGTTTCTGGTACTTGACCCCAAAGAATATAGCGCAGCTATGGTCGCCGCATACGCAGTTGTGACTTTGAGCTTGGGTGTAGTTTATTGGTTGTTGAGTAAACGGGAATCGTAAGAAAAGGATTTAGTCTGCCGTATATGATTATTTTGCATGAGGGTTGGCCGGGGCAGAGTGTATGCCCCGGTGGGATGGGCTGAATCAGCAGCACATTAATCAGCTTCACCTACACCCACTTTTACGATTTTGATTTCTCGTTGTGGGAAGGGGATTTGTATTTGATGTGCTTTGAGCGCATCCCATATCATCAAAAACAGATCACCGCCGACGCGGTGCTCACCGTCGTCGATACCCTCCATCCAGAATTCGATCAGAATATCGACACCTGACTCACCAAAGCCGCATATTTCCGCATCTGGTCGTTCTGCTATAGGTATATCGTCGCCACTGATGACCTGAGGGTGACTGGCGACTACTTCTCTCAGCAAGTCAAATAACGCATGTAAATCGGTGCTGTAAGCGACCTGTAGATTTATCGAGTAGCGCTGTTTTTGGTTTTGGTGAGTCCAGTTGATAAAGCTGGTGGTAATGAACTGCTCGTTTGGCACCATGATGTCTTTACCATCATAGGTTTCCAGCAAGGTCGAGCGCATATTCAGTTCACGGATGGTGCCCTTGCTGCCATCGGCCAGTTCAATGTAATCACCAACTGACAAAGAACGATCCAACAGAAGAATGATGCCGGAAATAAAGTTAGATGCGATGGCTTGTAAGCCAAAGCCTAAGCCCACACCCAGGGCGCCACCAAATACTGCTAGTGCGGTGATGTTGACGCCCATGACTTGTAGCAGCAGCAGGAAGATCACCATGAATACGGCAACCTGAAAAATCTTGGCAATCACTTCACGGGTGCCGAGTTCCAAATGGTTTTGCTGACGAATAACTCTTAGCCCGAGCTGGTTTGACATACGTCCCAGCCAAAATAGGATAGCGCCAAAAAAGAGCACCCGTATTATCCCGTAGGCTGATATTTTGATGTTCCCCACCTCAATTGACAGCGATTCAAGGTAGACCACCACATCGCCGAGCAGGCCAAAGACCTGCAGAATCGCTGCCGGTATTAAACCCCACTTGCATAGGGTTTGGATAAATTGATTGGATATAAAGCGCGTGATGATGGAATAGATCATCAGCACAACGGCCAAGCCTTCCGCTATACGCACCAGCCAATTCTGTTTGAACAGAAGATCACTTAAATCGATGGCGACTGCCAGCAGTACAATGACCAGTAAGGGAAATAATAAATCTCTAACCGCAAACATACCCTGGCGGAGAAATTGCAATGCTCCAGTCTTCGGAGCTTCGCTGAGGATTGCTGAACTTCGTCGTAACAGCATTGCCAGCGAATAGGCGAGAATAACGGCAAATACAATCAGCGTTAATTGCGAATAGAACTCAGGGCTATTCAGCCAGGACCAGAGTTTAATGGCCAATTGCTCAACGTGGTTTGTTATCGAATTAATATCCACTGTTTTTCTTCCGTCATGATCAGTATTTATATGTGATTCGTACGTATTTAAGTATCATTAGATGAAGAATATCGTTCGTCATTTATATCAGAAACAAGGTCGCTAAACCTAAGAAACTCATAAAGCCGACAATATCGGTGACGGTGGTCAAAACAACTGCGCCTGAAAGGGCTGGGTCTATTCCCATGCGATCGAGCACAAAGGGAATTAGCACGCCGGAAAATGCCGCAGCGATTAGATTCAATACCGTGGCGGCCGCAATAATCAGTGCGAGCCCGACATCACCAAACCAGGCGAAAGTGACGCCCGCCACCACGATGGCCCAGGCGATCCCGTTAAGCAAACCTACTGCCAGTTCTTTGTTGCCTAGCCAGCGCAGGTTGGTGATGCTGACTTGCCCCAGTGCCAGGCCACGAATGGTCAGGGTCAAGGTTTGACTGCCGGCAATGCCGCCCATGCTGGCAACCACCGGCAACAGTACCGCCAGCGCAACGATCTTATCCAGAGCCTCTTCAAAACGACCGATGACCCAGGCGGCTAAAAACACTGTGGCCAGATTGATGCCAAGCCATACGGCGCGTCGTTTGGCGCTGGGTAGCACCGGTGCAAACAGGTCTTCCTCTTCATTTAAACCGGCTCGGGCCAACATCGCTTTGTCGGATTCTGCACGAATAATATCCACCGCGTCATCGACGGTGATACGGCCTAATAGTTGCCCTTGTTCACCGACCACGGCAACCGAAATCAAGTCACGACGCTCAAAAACCACGGCGATCTCATGTTCGTCGGTATCCGCTTGCAGCCAATCCGCCATTTTTATCATGACATCGCTTACCAAGGCGTCGGACGCCTCTGTAACAGTATCATTGATGTACAACTTGCCCAGGTAGATACCCTGGTCATCAATGACCATCAGGCTGTCGGTATGTGATGGCAATGGTTTGATGCGCCGCAGATAGCGCAGCACAACGGCCAGGGTGACATCTTTGCGGACGCTGATAACATCGGCACTCATCCAACGCCCGACTGAGTCTTCGGCAAAGGCTTGGGTCTCTTGTAAACGCTGGCGGCGGTCTTCGTCCAGCGATTGAATGACGGCATCACTGATTGCCTCCGGCAGTTCGTCGATGACAACCGCCAGGTCGGCAACGTGCATGTTTTCAGTCGCCGCCACGACATCGGCTTGAGCCATTTCGCCAATAATGCTACTGCGAACCTCTTCACCCAGATGAGCAAGTACATCACCATCAGAGCCTGGTGGAATCAGTGGCCACAACTTTTTGCGTAATTCCAGTGGTAATGATTCAAGTAAGCTGGCGATCTCTGCGGCATGTAGCAGACTGATAAATACCTGGGCTTGCTCAGACTCGCCGGCACGAAGATAACGAATGACCTGGTCAATGGGGTTGATGCCTGGCGCTTCAGCTTCTAGGCTTTCTGGAACTGGATTCATACGGGCTGCCTTGGTTTAAATTATAATGATGCAGTTACTGCATGTTGTGATTAGGTCACGGTGTTACGCGTTAGCACGGCCAATATCGCGCCAACCAGATAGGACATGATAGGGTTGAGGTGCATGGTGTTTACTCTTGCCGGTGACTAAAAGGCGCGCGATTCTAGTCCACCGCCGCCGCCTTGCCTAGCATTATTATTCAAGTGCAATGTTTGTTTGTTGCTGCCAAATCCCGTTAGATTATCGGGCTTTCAGAGTCAGGCGAGACAATCAATTCATGTGAGTGTTCCTCATGAAATTCGTCCACCTTGGCTTCTATCTCGCCGATGTCACCAAAACGCGCAATGTGGTAGAGCGCATCGCCTTCGTTAGCCAGGGGCAGATTGGTTTTGCCGATAACAATGCCGCTGAAGGGGGCGATAATTTGGTACTCCGTTTCACCAAAAGGATCGGCGACCACGCCAAGCAGGGTGCCTTTTTTCACCCGACCGCCTAATGGAACCATGGCGCGTAAAATGCCGCTGTCCGGTGCGCGCACCCAGGAGCTAGAGCGGGCGACCACTGGCTCGGTTTGTTTTTGGATTTTACGCCGGGAAGGCGGCAGCATCTCCAGCGTTCGCATGACATTGACAATGCCATTGACTCCGGCACGAATAGAGACTTCGTCAAACCTGAGTGCCTCACCTGCTTCGTATAACAGCATGGGGATGCCATGTTCGGCCGCGGCCTCTCTTAACGAACCATCGCGCAGGTTTGATGAAATGATCACCGGGACATTAAATGCCCGCGCCAGTTTGTCAGTGGCTTCGTCATCCAGGTTGGCGCGAATTTGTGGCAGATTGGTGCGATGAATCGCGCCGGTGTGCAGGTCGATACCATGGGTGCTTTGTGAGACGATCTCTTCCATGAACAGGTGGGCCAGTCGACCGGCTAGTGAGCCTTTTTCACTGCCGGGAAATGAACGGTTTAGATCGCGTCGGTCGGGCAGGTAACGTGAATGGTTGATCAAACCATGGACATTAACGATAGGCACGGCGATGAGACTGCCTTTTAGGCGTTTAAGTGCAGATAGCTTGAGCACCCGGCGAATGATCTCGACGCCGTTGATCTCATCACCATGGATGGCCGCACTGATAAACAGACGAGGCCCCGCTTGTTTGCCGTTAATGACATGTACCGGGATGGTCATCGGTGTGTGGGTATAGAGACGTCCGGCAGGCAGGTCGATAGTGGCGCGTTCGCCTGCTTTAACAGTGACACCATTTATGGCAAAAGGTGTGTTTAGCATTTGTTTAGCCTCTACCTCGGGTGCGAGTACTGTGGGGCTTTGCTGTTTTTTCAATAAACTCGATGATCATTGCCGCCACATCTTTGCCGGTCGCGGCTTCTATGCCTTCTAAGCCGGGAGAGGAGTTAACCTCCATCACCAGTGGGCCGCGTTCCGAGCGCAGCAGGTCAACCCCTGCAACATTTAGCCCCATGACTTTGGCGGCCTTGACTGCCGTTGCACGTTCAGCAGGGGTGATCTTAATCAGTGAGGCGCTACCACCGCGGTGCAGGTTGGAACGGAACTCACCCGCCTGTGCTTGGCGTTTCATTGCAGCCACCACCTTATCGCCTATCACCAGGCAGCGAATATCCGCGCCACCAGCTTCCTTGATATATTCCTGTATCAGGATGTTGGCCTTTAGTCCCATGAAGGCCTCGATAACGCTCTCGGCGGCCTTTTTGGTCTCTGCCAATACAACGCCGATCCCTTGCGTGCCTTCCAGTAGTTTGACTACCAGTGGCGCGCCACCGACCATTTTGATCAAGTCCTGAATATCATCCGGGTTATGTGCAAAGCCGGTATTGGGCATGCCGACACCTTTGCGGGCCAACAACTGTAGCGAGCGCAACTTATCGCGGGAACGACTGATTGCCACCGATTCATTCAACGGAAATGCACCGGTGATTTCAAATTGTCTTAACACTGCTGTGCCGTAAAAGGTCACCGAGGCGCCAATACGCGGGATTACTGCGTCAAAATTGGGTAGGAGTTCACTTTTAAAGTGGGCCTCCGGTTTGCTAGAGGCAACATTCATGTAAGTACGTAATACGTCCAGCACCATTGGCTCATGGCCGCGTTTTTCACAGGCCTCGACAAGGCGACGGGTGGAATAGAGTTTTTTGTTGCGGGATAGGATGGCAATTTTCATGTTATTCACTCTCGATTGGTTTATTTATTTGGTTTATAGACGGTTCACCCAGCAAAAACGTTGCACTGGGATTAACAATTATCCTGTCTTCCATTGCTTTTCTGCCGAGCAGCATGCGAAAGCGCATGGTGTCACGATTTGTCAGTGTCATTTCAATGGGCCATTGTTGGTTAGCCAGCATTATCTGTGTGCTGATGACATAACGATTTTCCTGGTGGCCACCGGAGTCTGTCACCATGCGTTGATCAATAACCTCGGCTTCGCAATAAACCTCGGTTTCGGTGTCATCCTGATGTGGATGCATACCAAAGCGTACCCATTGTTTGCCGTCTTTTTCAAATGGCTCGACGCAGAATGCATGCAGGCAGGAGGTCTTTGCACCGGTATCCACCTTGGCCTTAATGTGTGGCAGCCCAAGACAGGGAAGCGATACCCACTCTCGCCAGCCCACTGTGATTATTGTTTTTTCCATTGAGTTATTTTCCAAAAGGTTTTTAAAGCCAGTTCTTACGCTTGAAGAAGATGACCATGCCGATCACGATAGCAATCATTACTCCCCAAATTATCGGATAACCGTAATACCAACCTAATTCAGGCATTGCCCAGGGGCTATTTGGGTGGCTGAAGTTCATTCCATATAGACCAACAACAAAGGTAAGCGGAATAAATATAGTAGCGATCATGGTGAGCACACGCATTATTTCATTTAAACGGTGACTGGATGATGAAAGGTAGACATCGATCAGGCTGGCGGCCATTTCACGATAGTTTTCAACCAGGTCGAGAATCTGAGTGGTGTGGTCGTAACAATCGCGCAAATAAACCATGGTGCCATCTTTGATCAGCGCGTTTTCACTGCGTAATAGATTGTTCAATATCTCCCGTTGTGGCCAAAGGTTGCGCCTTAATAGCAGTAATTCACGCCTGATTTTGTGAATTTTGGCAAGGGTGGCTTGTTTGGCGTTTAGGGCCAGTATTTCTTCTTCTATGGTTTCGATATCCTCACCGAAATCTTCCAGTACAGGGTAGCCCTGGTCAATGACAAGATCGAGGATGCAGTAGAGCAGATAATCGGCCTGTTGCTGACGAATATGTCCGCCTTGTTTGCGTAAACGCTGGCGCAGTGGCTCGAAGGGATCGCTTTCACCGCGGTGAAAACTAATCACATAGTTTTCACCAAGAAAAATAGAAACCTGCTCAATGGTTGTAGCTCCATTATGCTGGTGGGGCATCGACAGTATCAGGAACATGAGATTTTCATACTCTTCCACTTTGGGGCGTTGCCCTTTATTCAAAACATCCTCCAAGGCAAGTGAGTGAAGCTCAAATATATCGCCGAAATTTCTTAGTGTCTCCGCATTAATGATGCCCTGCAGGTGTATCCAGGTGATGCTATCTTTTTCCAGATAAGCCTTGCAGTCATCGGCGTGGTCGAGTTGTTTTTCTAGATAATCATCGTCGGTATAATCGATCAGGTGGATGGTGAGCGTGCCGCCGGCAATTTCTTCACCATTGGCTAAGGTGCCCGGTGCGGTACCGGGTGGGTGATAGGTCTTGTCGAAGTAATCCATTGCCCGTTGTTTATCTCAGATTAGTGATATTGTTCTGCTTAAGTTTGATCTGAATGGCGAGAATTTGCCAGCTAATTTGAGCTGTTGTTCGACTGGTAGGCGGGAATTGTCCTGCCTGACGTAATTATGGGTGTGTTTGATTGCATGCTGAAATATAGCAATAATTATTTTGAGGCTTTGGGCGCCACAAGGTGTCTGGTGATTGCTTTGCTGGGCTGCCTTTTGCTTGGTGTTTTTGACTATACCATTGGACCGGAACTCTCTTTCTCGGTCTTCTATACTGCGCCGATCATGCTGGCCGGTTGGTATGGTGGCAAACGGCAGGGGTTTGTGGTGGCTGTTGTGTCTGCAGCCATCTGGTTGTGTGCAGATCTTGCTGCCGGTAGTGATTATACAAGCTGGTGGGTGCCCGTTTGGAATACCCTGGTCAGGTTGGCTTTCTTTGCCATCATTCTGTGGCTGCTGTTGTTGGTGCGAGAGAAACTGCAGCATGAAGAGAGTCTGGCAGATACGGATCCACTCACCGGTTTGGCCAATCGCCGTTTTTTTCAGGAACAGCTCGATCGTGAGCATGTCCGTGTGCAGCGTTATCCCGAGCCGCTGACCATCGCCTATTTTGACCTGGATAATTTTAAGCACGTCAACGACACAATGGGGCACGATGCTGGGGATGCGTTGCTGCAAGTCGTGGCTTCAACCTTATTATCAAGTATTCGGGTATCGGATTTTGCCGCTCGCCTGGGCGGGGACGAGTTTGCCTTGCTCTTTCCTGTTGTGGAAAAAGATGCGGCAATCGCGGTGTTGCAAAAACTTCAAAGCGAGTTACTGGTGGCGATGCGGGATAAGGCCTGGCCTGTCACCTTTAGCATTGGCGCCGTGACTTTTTATGAGGTGATGGGCTCAAGCCGTGACATGGTTAAAAAGGTGGATGAGTTGATGTATGAGGTGAAAAAATCGGGCAAAAACAATATCCACCATTTGGTCTGGCCTGATGATTCTGTGACTGGTTAGATAGGTACAGCTAAGAATGCAGATAGATGAATCCTATGCACCAATCAGTTAATAATCTACATTCCACGGCTACGTTGTTGGGGAGATAGAGAGAGGCATTACTTCAGGCCTTACAGAGTAGCGAGCGGGGACTGGATAATGATGAGGCCCGTCGGTGTCAACAAACCTACGGCTTAAACTAGATCCAGTTTCACAGCGGTTTTTTTATCGGTAATCCATTTTGGACTAAGCTGATCTTTGCTATTGCCATCATCGTTGCGAATGTGCCTGAAGGTTTATTGCCCACGATGACCCTGGCGTTGCCCTAATCATCGGTTCGCATGGCAAATGCAATGCCCTGGTCAAACATATTCTTTCGCCTGAATGGATAGCTGATTAAATCATTTCAGCGATCTCGATTGAAGAGTCAGCTGATATTCCCGTTGCTAAATACCTCACTGGCTTCTTCTGCAGGCAGTAAGGCCAGTGCAGTTTGAACAATCCCGGTCTGATCTGAATCGCTTGAAAATAGCGCATAGGCAGGGCGTTCAATCACAGGAGCATTTTCCACCTTAAACAGTTGCCCTGAGTCGACGGCGCTGTTGACCGTCGATTCAGCCAGGTAGGCTGAACCACCACAATTTAACAGATATTCCAGTGCAATCCGGCCAAGCGGCAGGCGAATGGCTGGTGGTGCCATCTCCGGGAAATAGCGGGCGTGGGCAATGGCGAATGATAGCCCCCAGTCGACCAGTATGTAGTCTTGAGCCAGGGCTTGCATAACACTGAGGTTAGCTTGCTTGCTGACCATAATTAACGGGATGGAGGCAATCAGCTTGACTTCAATATGGGGCACCTGGGGCGGCTCAAAGCTAAAGCCCAAATCTAGGCTGCCTTCCATCAGGCGACGCAAGATCAGGTCTGTGTCCAACACCTCGCCGTGAATAGCAATGTCAGGCTGTGTTTTATGTAGCTTTTGCAGCCAATCCTGAAGTGCTATATCCCACAAGCTGGGTGTCGCGGCTATTGCCAAAGAGGATGTCGACTCATCTTCAACGGCCACATCATGCTTGGCGCGGCCCCAGGCGGCCAAAATATTTTCAGCATGGCTTATCAATCGATTGCCTGTCGAAGTGAGTTGAATGTCGTTACGATTACGCACAAACAGTGCTGTGCCAAGCTGATCTTCCAAAGCCTTAATACGGCTGCTGACTGCTGACTGACTTAGAAAAAGATTTTGCGCTGCCCGGCCAAAATGGCGGGTGCGACTGACCTCTAAAAAGGTTTTGAGTTGTTCAGTGTCCACTCTAGCGACAAAACTCCGTGGGGTTTAATAATGTGTTTTCTATCTATATCGATGTTAATCGAAAAAACCGATTGTGACGATGCAAAAATTGCGCTTTACCGAAGCTGTCATTTTTCGATACATAGCAACTGAGCAGTGACGAACCAGGTACAGCTGGGTTTTCAATGTGGGTTTATATATATAGAGGAATAGAACATGAAGACTAACAAGATAATGACACTTCCAGTACTGATGTTTTTGTCACTGATGGTGGCTGGGCCAGCAGCAGCACAGGAAGCAGAGGATATTACCGACCAGCAGTACTGTGAACAGGACGCCGAAGAGGCTGGCATGAGGGATGCTGAGGATATTCGCGAATTTGTCCAACAGTGTCTTGAGGAGTTTCGCATGCAAAATGAAGAAAGTGGTGAGTCAGATGATAGCTCAACTGGCGATGATTCATCAAGTCGCGAATAACGGCCTGATAAGTTAACTGTGGTGTATTAAATGGAAAATTTTGCAATGGCAAATGATGATTTTGATATCTGGGAATCAGATGAGTGTTTGGGTGATGAGGGTTTGGTCGCTGGAGATATTTCTCAAGGAATAAAAAAGGTACATGCAAGACGACGATACGAGAGCCTGATGGAGGAGAAACGTTTAAAACAACAGCTGGATGACGATTTGGCTTTCTGGTAGCTATTTGTTTTTTCTAATGTTGTTGCTGGGGCATTCCTGAAAGCATGGGAATGCCCTTTTTGTTGTACTAAATATTGATGAAATTATTTAATACATACTTGGGATGTTTGTTTAAGTATTTTGCCTGTAAATATGTGAATTATCTGATTAGATCTAATTCAACTTGTAAGTTGCTTTAAATCATCTATACATTAATTATCTTGTAGGATATCGATGTGGGGTCGAAATGTCTTATTGCTACCATAAAGTACGGCTTTGAAAATGGCTGGAGCCGATATGAATTTGAAATCCGCTACTATTCTTGTTGTTGATGATGAGTACGCCAATGTTGTTCTCATTGAAACAATTCTGAATGGTCATGGTTATGAAAGTGTTTATTCTACACAAGATCCTACCCAGGTATTGGGCTTGTATAATAGGCACAATATTGATTTGATCCTGCTCGATATCAATATGCCGATAATGGATGGTTATGACGTTATGGCCCAGCTCAAGGGACTGGATGACCCTAATCTCCCTCCAGTTTTGGTTTTGACCGCTCAGCATTCACAGAACTTTCGTCAACGTGCCTTTGATGCCGGCGCTCGAGATTATGTGACCAAGCCATTTGATTTGAACGAGTTGTTGTCACGGGTCCGAAACTTATTGGAAGCTGAACTGGCGCAGCAATACATGCGCAGGCAGAACGATATTCTCGATCAGCGTGTTTTGGAGCGTACCAACGAGCTTCAAGTGGCTCAGCAACAACTGCATGAAAGTCGTTTGCAGGTGGTTCGGCGGCTTGGCCGTGCGGCAGAGTTCCGCGATAACGAGACCGGCCTACACATTATTCGCATGAGTAAGGTTGCGGCATTGATTGGTAAGGCGGCAGGCATGAATGAAGAGGGCTGTGATCTGTTGCTGAATGCTGCGCCGATGCATGATATTGGCAAGATAGGTATTCCAGATGAGATCTTGTTAAAGCCGGGACGTTTTGAGCCAGACGAATGGCGCATTATGCAAAGCCATGCCCAGATTGGTGCAGAAATTTTATCTGGTGATGATTCAAAATTGCTTGCTATGGCGGCTGAGATTGCGCTGACCCATCATGAAAAGTGGGATGGCAGTGGTTATCCCCGTGGCCTTAAAGGTGATCGCATCCCGCTGGTTGGGCGTCTTTGTGCGTTGGCAGATGTATTTGATGCGCTGACATCAGAGCGTCCCTATAAAATGGCCTGGCCAGAAGAGGATGCGGTGAAATACCTGGTCAGTCAGTCTGGTCGTCATTTTGATCCCCGCTTGGTTGAGCATTTTCTGGCCCTGTTTCCTAAAATCGCATCAATCAGAGAAATGCATTCTGAGCCTGTTTATGACGAGATATCCAGTCAATCCATAGGCCTTTAGCCTTGTTGGCTTGTTAAGTTGGGGAGAGTTTAAGGCAGGGGGATTGGGCCGTGATTTTATTGAGTATTCTTAGCAAGCCATTTGATCACAAGCGTCTCCATTTATGTGTTTTATGAGTTTGTTGTGTTAACCAGAAACTTGACTCGATCGCCTATTCTTAATAGAGTTTCTCAACCAAAATTTCAGGTGTCCTTGGGGTTTTAGCCAAGGGATGAAACGGGAAATCGGTGAGTTCTGGTTTGACCAGTACAAGTCCGACGCTGCCCCCGCAACGGAAAACGAGTTAGGTTGGATCACAAAGTCACTGTGGCTTGTAATGCATGGGAAGACGATCTGGCTAGAAGCAGGATCAGCTGTTCACTCGTAAGCCCGGAGGCCGGCCTGGAATTTGATTTGACTGTGTTGCGGAGGGCAATGCGACAGGATACTTTCCCGTTTGTTTTTCTGCTTATACTCCGTCTAACAAACTATAAATTTAAAGATTTAAAGAGATGAGCGAGCAAGACCGCAACCAACGTCATAACCAGCGCATGCAGCGTAAAAAGGCTGTAGTCGATGCGGCTGTTGCGCGTGCCGACAAAGACAAAGGTTTAATCCTGATCAACACAGGCAACGGCAAGGGTAAGTCCAGTGCTGGTTTTGGTGTTGTTGCGCGTGCCCTCGGTCACGATATGAAGGTCGCGGTGATCCAGTTCATCAAGGGCAGTTTCAGTACCGGTGAAGAGAACTTCTTCCGCCGCTTTCCCGAAGAAGTTGAATATCACGTCATGGGCGAGGGTTTTACCTGGGACACCCAGAACCGTGAGCGTGATATTGCCACCGCCATGACCGCCTGGCACAAGGCTGAAGAGTTTCTTGCCAATCCTGATTTCGATCTGGTGTTACTCGACGAACTCAACATCGCTTTGAAAATGGATTACATCCCGCTTGAGCGAGTCCTCACTGCCTTGCAAAACAAACCAGAGATGCAACACGTTATCATCACCGGCCGTGGTGCCAAAGATGAGCTGATTGAAATTGCAGACACCGTCACCGAGATGCTTGAGATCAAGCACGCCTACAAGGCCGGTATCCGCGCACAGAAGGGGGTGGAGCTTTGATAGCTAGGACAGCCCTGTAGATCAGCGCGCGGGCCTCCGGTCAGTGCAAGACCAGCGTCACTGCATGTATGTCCCTTTTAAAAGGCTGAAGGCAACACCACGTTCTACGAGCGTGTGTTTTTACTGCAAAATAGCGTTGCTATTCCTTTCTTGTTCTTGCATGCGGGAGAGAGTAGAATCCGCTACGCGATTATCGACGGTTCCCGTAAGGGAATAATAGGGAATTCAACCCCGCTGCCAAGGCAACGGGTAACTGAAGCTGACCCCGCAACTGTATCCGGTAAGGCGACAAAGGACAGGAAACTGTCACACCACTGAGCACTCCGTTAATCGGTAAACGCTTGGGAAGGGTCTTTGTTGCTGCTTAAGCCGAGAGCCAGGAGACCTGCCGCCGATGCGTTGTTGTCCGTCTACCGGGGGGTGTTGATGGTAATCAGGTCACACTTCCTGATTTCCTCATACCTAATGTAGTCGGCACGGGCGTCTCCGTTTAACAGCGCGTTTTTTAACCACTGTTAAATGGAGTATGTAAGTATGCGTAGATTATGTCTCGCCCCCCTGATTGTTTTCCCCGTTTCTAGTGTCGCTGCAGACACCGCCCCAAGCGGCCAGACCGAACTGGCGCCAATTGTTATCTCGGCATCACGAATTGAGCAACCCGTCAGCATGGTTGGTTCATCGATCACAGTTTTAAGCGCTGACGAACTCATTGAACGCGGCATCAGTTTTGTCGGTGATGCTTTCCGCGAAGTGCCATCACTGGCCGTTACCAGCCCAGGGCCGCGTGGCAGCCAGACCCAGGTACGTGTCCGTGGCAATGAAGCCAATCATGTGCTGGTGTTAGTCGATGGCATGCGTGTCAGTGATGCCGGTAGTGGTGAATTCGATTTCTCCAATATGCACCTGGACGGCATCGAACGCATTGAAGTGCTACTCGGGCCACAAAGCACCCTTTATGGCGGTGACGCGGCCGCGGGGGTTATCAATATCATTACCCGTAAAGGCGAAGGGGCGTTTGGCGGCCAGGTTCACGCTGCTGCAGGTTCATTGAATACACGCTCTGGCAATGTTCAAGTATTCGGTGGCAAACAGGGCTGGCATTATGCCGTCTCAGCAAACCGTTACCTTACTGACGGTATCTCAGCCGCCGCTGAAAAAAATGGCAATACTGAAAAAGATGGCCATGATTCAAAAGGCCTCAAGGTCAAAACGGGCTATGACGCTGACAACTTCAGCACTTGGCTAGCCTATAACAAAAGCAGTGCTGACTATGACTTCGATGGTGATGATTCTGTTACCGGCATGGCCATTGATGAATTAGCCAACCACCAGACAACGGATACTGACGCCGCCAGCTGGGCGATTTCTTTCCCTTTGCTGGATGGTCGTTTGAACAATCAGTTGCAACTGTCGCGCACCCAGTATGACTACAACAGCGATTCAGGGTTTGGCAGCTACCTGACTGAAACGGATCGTGACAGTATTGAATATCAGGGCAGTTATCAAATAGATGACAGCCATAGCTTACAGTTTGGCATGGATAAAACCGATGACGCCTTATTGGTCAATGGCTTCTCAACCTTCGAGCGGGAAGTCAGCATTCAAGGCACCTATCTGCAGTGGTCAGGTGATTTTGATGGCACCAACGTTACCCTGGGCGGCCGGAGTGATGACCACGATGAATTTAATCGCCATGCCACTTACCGCGCCACTGCCAGCCGTCAGTTGGATAGCAATTGGCGCTTGCGTACTGCCTATGGTACCGGCTTCAAGGCGCCAAGCCTGCAGGAGCTCTACGACAGCAGCTACGGTAGCAATAATCCGGATCTCAGTCCGGAGGAGTCTTCCAGCCTGGAGCTGGGGATTGAATTCCGTCATGACAACTACCACACTAGCGCGACGCTATTTAACCAAAAAACCACCAACCTTATTCGTAGCGTCGGCAACATTTTGCAAAACGTGGATGATGCCGACAGCCGTGGCCTGGAGCTGAACACCGGCATCAGTTGGCAACAAACTGAATTCAGTGCTGCAATTACCTGGCTCGACGCCAATGAAACCGTTGCCTCAGTTGAACGTGACCGTTACCGCGTGCCTGAATGGGCTGCACATCTGAGTGGCAGTTACTTTTATACAAGCGGACGTGTCTGGGCCGAAACTCAGTACCAGGGAGAAAGGCGCGACCTGAACTGGGCGCTGCAACAGGATGTTAACCTTGACGCTTATTGGCTGTTTAATCTCGGTGCCAGCTATGAAGTCAACGACGACTTAAGCCTTAGCGCTCGTATCGATAACCTGCTTGATGAAGAATATGAAGAGATTTATAGCTACGGCACTCTGGGCCGCACTGCTACTGTCAGTCTCGACTGGGGCTTCTAAGGCGGCGACCGAGCGGGTCGAGAGAGTGTTATCTCTTGACCTGTGCAGTGACTGGCTACTGGCCAAGTATGCTGATCGGGGCCAGATTTTGGCTCTGTCACCATTGATACATCAATACCCTGTCGATTGGGTAGGCCAAGACTGGCCTACCCATGACAGCCGTCTGGAACAGATTCTTGACCTCAAACCCGACCTGGTGATTGCTGGCGAATACAATGCCATGCTGCTGCGCCAGCGTTTGCAGGCCTTGGGAATCAGGGTTGAAGTGTTGTCTTTGCCGAACAGTTTGAACGAGGTCAAAGCCTATGAAGAACGTTTTTTATCACTGCTGGGTCTACCGCTAAGCTTGGCTACTCAAGAAAGCGAGGCCGTTCAAGCCTTGGCCACACCACCGCGCCTTTTGCTGTTAGGTGCCAATGGCATCGGCACCGGCCAAAACACCTTTGAACACGGCCTGATCGAGCACGCTGGCTGGCGCAATTATCTACAGGCCAATGGTTATGTCAGCCTTGACCTGGAACAACTGATCGCAGACCCGCCGGATGCCATTCTCTGGTCGGCGCCACACTCGGTTGCTCTGGCCAATCAATTCGCTGAGCATCCGGTATTGAAGCGTGCTGTCCCGGCTGAGCGTTGGCTCACTACCGACTATTGGAGCTGGCAATGCCCCGGCCCCTGGACCTGGAACCTGGTTAGCCAATTACAACAATGGCGAGAGTTTGAATGAAGCAGCAACAGGCCTTAATCCCTGCGCTTGCACTATTACTCGTACTCGTGACCTGGGTGTCACTGGGGCTGGGCTCGGTGCCTGTGCCGGTATGGGAAGGGCTGTGGGGCTGGTTGCAGGACGACACCAGCCAAGCGGCGTTGATCATCGGTGAAGTGCGACTACCACGCACGTTGTTAGCGCTTACAGTCGGAGCTGCCCTGGGGCTAGCCGGTGCAGCGCTGCAGGGTTTGTTACGTAATCCGCTGGCCGAGCCGGGCCTGGTGGGTGCTAGCCAGGGTGCCGCGTTGGGTGCGGCGACGGTGTTTTATTTTGGCCTGTTTGCCGGCCTTGGCGGGCTGGCCACCGCCATCGCCGGACT
>Ga0316204_10001317_pt1 | contig 70583 bp, 54 predicted proteins | sample 6monrhotite_MG_2_FD_205661 | JGI IMG/M metagenome (GOLD analysis project Ga0316204, IMG submission 205661) | Microbial mat bacterial communities from mineral coupon in-situ incubated in ocean water Damariscotta River, Maine, United States -... | ecosystem: Environmental > Aquatic > Marine >... | reverse complement strand
GCTGAGAGAGAACTCTCAGCCCGCCGGCTCTTATGCGCGAGAAGGGAGTCGAACCCTTACAGTCTTTCGACCACAAGGCCCTCAACCTTGCGCGTCTACCAATTCCGCCACCCGCGCGAAATTTCACTACGTTTAAGGCGCCCCCGAGTGCGTGTCAAGGCTACTCGGCCACCTCTTCTTCAGGACCGCCTTCCTCGGCGTCAGTGCCCTCGGGGCTGGTCTCGGGGACCGCAGGCTTCACGGTCGCAGGAGGCGCCGGTGTGGCTGCCTCAGGGGTCGCGGCGCCGGTCTTCTTGGCCTCCTCTTCCTCCAGCTGGCGGATCTGATCCTCGATGGAATCACTGGAGCCGATCTGACGGTCGGAGTTCAACGCCAGGGTGATGGAGGTCACCATGAACATGACCGCCACCACTGTCGTCGCGCGGGACAGCAGGCTGGTGGGACCGCGCGGGCCGAAGACCGCGCCGCCACCGCCGCCGCCGCCGAAGGCCGACGCGACGTCGGACCCCTTCCCGGGCTGCAGGATGATGATCAGGATGAGCAGGAGGCACAAGACCACGTGCAGCACTGTAATGAAGAAGAGCATAGTTCAGGCTCCGGAATCCTTCTTTCTTGCGCCCCAGGGGCCGCTTGTCAAGTACGAGCGGCCGTGATGATGCCGGCGAAGCTGTCCGCCTTCAGGGCGGCGCCGCCGACGAGGCAGCCGTCAATGTCGGGTTGCTGTAGGAGTTCGGCCGCGTTGGCCGGCTTGACCGAGCCACCGTATTGGATGCGGATCTGCTCGGCGACGTAGGCGGGGTGACCAGCGGCCAGCCAGCCCCGGATGAAGGCGTGGACCTCCTGGGCCTGGGCGGGGGACGCGGTGGCGCCCGTGCCGATGGCCCAGACAGGCTCGTAGGCCAGGGTGACCGCAGCGACCTGATCGGAGGCCAGGCCCGCGAGCCCGCCCTCCAGCTGGGCGCCGATGACGGCCTCCACCTGACCGGCCCGGCGCTGCTCCAGCGTCTCACCGACGCAGAGGATCGGCAGCAGGCCCGCTCGGAGCGCCGCGTGGACCTTGGCGTTGATCTGCGCGTCGGTCTCGCCCTCGAACTTGCGGCGCTCGGAGTGCCCGGCGAGCACATAGGTGCAGCCGGCCTGACGGAGCATCTCGCCGGAGACATTCCCGGTGTAGGCGCCGGAGGCCTCGGCGTGGAGATCCTGGCCGGCGACGTGTACGCCGCTGTGCTTCAGGCGCGCCACGACGGCCGGGATGGAGATGGCGGGGGGGGCCACCGCGATGTCCACGGCGGTCTCGTTCACCAGCAGGGGCTTCAGGGCCAGCGCCAGCCGATCGGCGTCGGCGGGGCCCATGTTCATCTTCCAGTTGCCAGCGATGAAGGGACGACGTGGCATCAGCGACTCCCGGCGCGAAGCGCCTTCAGACCGGGCAGCTCCTTGCCCTCGAGGAACTCCAGCGACGCGCCGCCGCCGGTCGAGACATGAGAGACCCGCTCGGACAGACCGAACTGGTTGATGGCGGCCGCGGAGTCGCCGCCGCCGACGACGGTGTAGGCGTCGGCTGCGGCCACAGCCTCGGCGAGGCCCCGGGTGCCTCCCGAGAAGGCCTCCACCTCGAACATCCCCATGGGGCCGTTCCAGAAGATGGTGGATGCGCGGGCGACGGCCTCGCTGTAGCGCTTGACCGTCTCCGGACCGATGTCGAAGCCGGCCTGGCCGTTCGGGATCTTCTGGACGACGCTGGCCTCGCCCTTGGGGCTGTCAGCGACGACGTGGTCCGTTGGGAGGAAGACCTGCACGTTCTTCTCCCTGCAGCGCTCCAGGAGTCGACGAGCCAGCAGCAGCTTGTCGTTCTCGACGAGCGACTCACCGACCGGATGCTCCTGAGCCTTCAGGAAGGTGTAGGCCATCGCGCCGCCGATGAGGATGTTGTCCACCCGATGCATCAGCGACTCGATCACGGGGATCTTGTCGGAGACCTTGGCGCCGCCAAGGATGGCGACGTAGGGCCGCTTGGGGTTGGTCGTCAGCTTGCTCAGGGCGTGCACCTCCCGCTCGACCAGCGCGCCGATGGCGCGGTCGGAGAACTGCTCGGCCACGCCGGCCACCGAGGCGTGGGCCCGGTGGAGAGCGCCGAAGGCGTCGTCGACGTAGATGTCCGCGAGCCTGGCCAGCTTGCGGGCGAAGTCCGAAGCGTTCTCCTTCTCGCCGGGGTGGAAGCGCAGGTTCTCCAGCACCATGATCTGGCCGCGGGCCAGCTCACGGGTCAGGAACTCCACGTCGTCGCCCACGATGTCGTGAGCGAACAGCACCTCGGCGTCCAGCGAGGCCGCGAGCGCGGCGGCGACGGGCTCGAGGGACATCGACGGCACCACCTTGCCCTTGGGGCGTCCCAGGTGGCTGCAGAGGACCAGGCGGGCGCCTGCCTCGCGCAGGGCGGTGATGGTGGGCAGCGCGGCCTGGAGGCGGGTGTCGTCGGACACCTTTCCGTCGCGCAGGGGCAGGTTCAGGTCCAGGCGGACCAGCACCCGCTTGCCGTCGACGCCAGCTTCCAGCAGCGCGTCGAGGGTGGTGATGCCGTCGAGTGACATAGGCCTACTTCCCGAAGAGCTTGCAGGTGAGGTCGATCATCCGGCAGGAGAAGCCCCACTCGTTGTCGTACCAGGAGAGGATCTTGAAGAGGTTGCCGCCCTTGACCGCGGTCAGGGGCAGGTCGACGATGGAGCTGTGGGAGTTGCCCACGAGGTCCGTCGACACCAGCGGGGCGTCGCTGGCCTGCAGCACGCCCTTCATCGGGCCGGCCGCCGCGGCGCGGAAGGCGGCGTTGACCGCCTCCACCGTGGCGTCCTTCTCCAGCTCGACCACCAGGTCGACGAGGGAGACGTTGGGGGTGGGCACCCGGATGGCCATACCGTCGAGCTTGCCGTTCAGCGAAGGCAGGACGAGGCCCACCGCCTTGGCGGCGCCGGTGGTGGTGGGGACCATGTTGAGCGCCGCGGAGCGGGCCCGGCGGAGGTCGGCGTGGGGGGAGTCCAGCAGGCGCTGGTCCATGGTGTAGGAGTGCACCGTGGTGATGAGGCCCCGGCGGATGCCGAAGTTGTCATCCAGCACCTTGGCCACGGGGGCGAGGCAGTTGGTGGTGCAGGAGGCGTTGGAGATGACCTGTACGTCCTCGGGGACCAGCTCGTGGTCGTTGACGCCCATCACGAAGGTGCCGTCGACCTCGCCCTTTCCTGGGGCGGAGATGACGACGTAGCGGGCGCCGGCGTCCAGGTGGGGCTGCGCCATCTGCTTGTTGCGGAACACGCCCGTGCACTCGAGCACCACGTCGACCTTGCGGTCGGCCCAGGGCAGGTTGGCGGGGCTGCGCTCGGCGCTGGTGGAGATGACCTTGTCGCCGATGGCGATGCCGCCCTCGACCGCGGTGACGTCGGGACCGAAGGTGCCGTGCACGGAGTCGTGCTTCAGCAGGTGGGCCAGAGTCTTGTCGTCGGTGAGGTCGTTGATGTGAACGAACTCGATCGCCGGGTTGTCCCAGGCGCTCCGGAGGATGTTGCGGCCGATGCGTCCGAAGCCGTTGATAGCGACGCGAATGGACATGGAGACTCCTCGTTGCAATCGTTAGGAAGGCCGTCGGATGTAACCGGGTATGGCTCCCGGTTCCATGGACTTTGGAGTGCCGGATGGCCTTGTTGGTGTCGGGAGTCGAGTGGCCGGGGGAGGGGGTAGAGCCCACCTCCGCGATCGCCCGCGCGCTCAGGGTCAGGCCCGGGGTGGTGGATCAGGTGCTCCTGGTCAAGAAGTCGCTGGATGCCCGCCAGCGAAGGACGCGCTGGCTGGCGAACTATCGGGTGACCCTCTCGCCCCCGGAGCGTGAGGCGGGCGTCAAGGCGCACGGGGTCCGCCCGTGGACGGACCGGGACGACCTGCGCTACGGCCTGGTGCTGCCCTTCCAGAGTCGACCCGCGACGTGGCCGTCAGGCTCGCGACCCATCGTGGTGGGGGCGGGCCCGGCGGGGCTGTTCGCGGCGCTGCGGCTGGCGGAGGCCGGCGCGCCCGTGCTGCTGCTGGAGCGCGGCAACCCGGTGAAGCCGCGGGTGAAGGCCGTCAACACCTTCTGGCGGGGCGGAGCGCTCGATCCCGAGGACAACGTGGTGTTCGGCGAGGGCGGCGCGGGCACCTTCTCGGACGGGAAGATCTACACCCGACGTCGGGACGGCGAGCTCGGCTACATCTTCCAGCGGCTCGTGGACTTCGGCGCGGATCGGGAGCGGCTCCAGGAGGGCTGGGGCCACCTGGGCACCGACAAGGTCCGGGCCATCCTCCCCGTGTTCCGACAGCGGCTGATGGACCTCGGGGTGGAGGTGCGCTTCGGCGCTCAGGTCAGCGGCTTCATCACCGAGGGTGGGCGCTGCGTCGGCGTGACGCTCGCGGACGGGGAGCGCGTCGAGGGTGGCCCGGTGATCGTCGCCGCGGGTCACTCGGCCCGCGACACGGCGGAGGCCATGGTCAGCGCGGGGGCGGCGGCGGTGCAGCGCTCCGTGGCCATCGGCGCCCGCATCGAGCACCCGCAGGCCATGGTCGACGCCGCGCGCTACCGCGGCGAGCGCGGGGAGCTGCCGCCGGCCAGCTACCGGCTCGCCTACAACTCGCCGTCGGGGGTGAAGGCCCGGACCTTCTGCATGTGCCCCGGCGGCATGGTGGTGCCGGCGACCAATCACCTGGAGCGGGTCGTCGTCAACGGCATGTCCTTCGCGGCGCGGCGGGCCTTCTGGGCCAACTCGGCGCTCATCGTGGAGGTGCCCACCTCCGCCTTCCCCGGGGATGATCCGCTGGCGGGCTTCCGCTTCCAGGACGCCGTGGAGGCCAGGGCCTTCGAGCTGGCCGGCGGCAACTACGCGGCCCCGGCCCAGCGGGTTCAGGATCTGCTCGCGGGGAGGGTGAGCGACGCGCTGCCCCGCACCAGCTACCCTCAGGGGGTGGCCGCATCCGACCTGCGCCAGGTGCTGCCGGAGGCCGTCATCCAGGGGATGCTGGAGGCGCTGCAGGCCTTCGAGCACAAGCTCCAGGGCTTCACGGGCCCCGACGCGGTGCTCATCGCACCCGAGACCCGCACCACGGCCCCCTTGAGGTTCCTGCGGGACGAGACCATGCACTCGACCACCCTCGGCGATCTGCTGCCGGTGGGGGAGGGGGCTGGCTACGCCGGCGGCATCATCTCCGCGGCGCTGGACGGCGTGCGCGCCGCGGAGGCCATCGTCCAGGCGGCTATGCCGCGAGAGACGCTGCCGGCCTGAGGCCACGCCACGGCGAGCCGTGGCGTGGCGCCGAGCTTCACCGGAAGCGGATGTCCGGAGCGTCGCCGCCGAGATCCATGGAGGCCCGCTGGCTGGTGCCGGTCTCGCGCCCCGCGCAGTCGGTGGTGTCGATCGAGTAGTCCAGGCGCGCCGTGGTGGGGCTCTCGGCCTCCTCCATGGTCCACTTGCCCGACTCGGTGCACTCCATCTTCTCGTCGGCGATCTCGACGTCGCCCGAGGCGGACCAGGTGCCGCTGGCGTCGAACTTCATGGACCGGTAGGTCAGCACCGCCCCGTCGTCGGTGACGCGCAGGTTGGTGACCTCGGCGCGCACGAGCTTCTCGGCGAAGGCGCGGGACTTCTCCGTGTCGGGAACCTGATCGCCCCACTTGGCCCGCTCATCGGCCGGCTTGGCCGCGGCGGTACTGGTCTCTTCCTTCTTGCAGCCAGCGACGGCTACGAGGGACACAACAATCATCAGCAGACTTCGGCTCATCGTCACACCTCCAAACGGTCGGGAGTCTAACAGCGGAGGGTTACCCTCCAGGGTGGGCACGCATTCCCTGGAGACGCACTGGACTCACCGAGCCCCGCTCCCCACGTCGCGCTGATCCGGCTCGTCGCTGCCTACGGCGTCGGAGCCGCGGCGCTCACCTGGCCGCTCGCGGTCCGGCTGGGCGAGGTCGTGCCCGGCGCGGGGCGCACCGACCTGTGGAACAGCCTCTGGGGCCTCTGGTACGGCGCAGAGGCGCTGTCGGAGGGCCGCTTCCCGTGGCAAACCGAGCTGCTGGGGTGGCCCGACGGCGGGGTGCTCCTGCCGGCGGATCCGGTGAACCTGGCGCTCGCGGCGCCCCTGACCTGGGCCCTCGGCGTAGCCACCGCCTACGGGCTGCTGGTGCTTGGCCACTTGACCTTCTCGGGGGTGGCCGCGCACCTCCTCGCCCGGGAGGTGCAGGGCGGCGATCGAGCGGGTTGGATCGCCGGGGCGGGGTGGATGTGCGCGCCGATCATGATCTCCGCGGCGCAGAACGGCACCAGCGAGGCGCTCGCCGGTGGCTGGCTGGCCGCGGCGGCGCTGGTCCTCCTGCGCGCGGCGAGGGGCGACGCTCGCTGGTCCACGGCGGGGATCTGGCTCGCGCTGGCGACCGCCGCCAGCTGGTACATGGGCGTCTGCGGCTGGCTCGTGCTCGCGGGCGTCGCGGTCGCTGGCGCCGAAGGGGTGGGGCGGGCGGTGGTGCTCAAGCGCATGGCGGCGGCCGGGGCGCTGGCGCTGGCGCTGACGGCCCCGCTGGCTGTGCTCACGCACGCGGCGGCTACCCACGAGTCCAACCTCGTCGGCATCAAGCACGACAAGGAGCTGGACACGGTGCGCCGCAGCACCGGGGCCGCGGATCCCCGCGGCTGGTTCGCGCCGGGAGACTGGCGGAGCCCGGACTTCCGGACCACCTCCGCCTACGGAGAGGAGTTCATCCACTGCCACTACCTCGGCTTCACGCTCCTCCTCGGCGCGGCGTTCACCCGCCGAACGCGCGCCGCCGCGGCGCTGGCGATCGCGGGGCTCGGCGGCTTCGCGCTGGCGCACGGCCCGGTGGTGGTCATGGACGCGGGGCCGCTCATCCTGGACGGTCGGCTGGCCGTGCCCATGCCCTACTTCCTCGTGGAGCGTCTGCCGGGGTTCTCCTCGCTGTCGCTGGTCTTCCGGCTGGGAGCGGCGCCGGCGCTGGCGCTGGCGGTGCTGGCGGGCGGGGTCGCCAGCCGGGGCGGGCGGTGGGTTCCCCTGGTGGCGGCGGCCCTGGTGGTGGCGGAGCTGCGCCTGCTCGCGCCGACGGCGGGGCTCCCGGAGCAGGAGCCCGCGGGAGTGTCCGCCGGTGTCTCGGCGCTGGCCGGGCTCCCGGAGGGGGCGGTGATGAACGCCCCGCTCGCCGGCGGTCGCCCGTACCTCTTCGAGCAGACGGAGCACCGGCGCCCGATCGCGGGCACGCTCAACTTCCCGGCCAATGAAGCGGCGCAGGAGATCTGGCGCGTGCTGCTGGACCCCAGGCGGCCCGCGGCCAGCCGCGCTCGCCTGGCCGCTCGCGTGGCCCGGCAGGCGCAGATTCGCTACCTCGTGGTGCATGAGGATGCGATCCACCGCCCGGATCGACATGACGAGGCGGTAGAGTCGCTGCGACGGATCTCACCGCCGATAATCGCCGAGGACGGCGTGGAGGTCTTCGACCTGTGGCAATCGGAGTAGTGCTGCCCTGGGACGGACGGGTCGAGGGCCTCGGTGACGGGGCCGGCGAGCTGCCGATCTGGGGTGGGACGCTGGCCGACTGCGCGGGGGAGGCGATCCGGGGCGCGGGCCTGACCGCCGCTGAGGCCGTGGGCGCCGAGGAGGCTGTCGTGGTGGCGGGTGGCTGCGCGGTGCGGGCGGACGCGGTGACCGCGGCGCTCGCCGCGGGGCGGGCGGCCGCGGCGGACTGCGCCTTTCAGCTCGGCGGGCGCGCGGGGGAGCTCCTCGCGGAGGCGGCCGGCGGTGAGCCGCCCGGCGGGCTCTGGTACCTGGCGCCCGGTGGTGAGGGGGCGCTGGCGTCGCGACTGGCGGCCGCGACACCGGTGACGCTGGAGCCCGAGGAGCGAGCCGTCACCGTACCGTTCCCCGGTCAACCCACGGAGTTCCCGCTCTCGGACAGGCTCTTCGTCCCGGTGCGCCACTGGATCACCGGGCTCTGGGCCAACCTCCTGGGGCTGGGGCCCTACCTCTGGGGGGCGCTGCTGGGGACCTCCCCGGTGATGGCCGCGCTCCGGGGCGCCGGGGGCGTGCTCCGGGCGCGCAGCGTCGACCCGGCGAAGATCGCCGCGGCGATGACCCGCCGCGCCGCCGGCGCCCGGATCCACCACTCGGCGGTCGTGGAGGCCTGCGTGCTGGGGGAGGGCGCCCGCGTGGAGGCGGGGGCCGTGGTTCGGGGCTGCGTGCTGGGCCCCGGCGCGGTGATCGAGGCGCTCGCGGTCTGTGAGGGGGTCGTGCTGGGCGCCGGGGCGCTGCTGCAGCGCCAGGCGCTGTTCAAGTTCGGCGTGCTGGGGCCGGGCGCCTCCTTCGGCGGGGCCACTCAGCTCTCGGTGCTGGGCTCGGGGGCGGTGCTCAAGCTGGGCGCCTTCGGCATGGACATCTCCCTCGCGGGGAGCGTGCGCGTGCGCTTCGGTGACCGGCTGGTCGCGGCTCCCCTCGGAATGGCGGGGCTGTGCCTCGGCGACGGGGCGCTCGTGGGCAGCGGGGTCTGGGTCGCCCCCGGTCGGGCCATCCCGCCGGGTGTCACGGCGGTCGCCGGCGAGGTGCTGGCGGATCCGCGCTGCGCGGGACCGGGCGTCTACCGCGTCCACAACGGCGGGCTCGAGCCTGTGGGGGGCTCATGACCTGGGGTGATCCGGTGCTGTCTGAGGTGCTCGCGGGTGGCTACCTCGCCGTGCTTACCCTGATGTGGTTGCTGCTCGTGGTGGGCGTGGGCCGCTGGGGGCGTCGCTGGCGGCTCGCCCCGGACGCGCCGCTGGAGGGTCGGTCTGTTCGCCTCTCGGTCTGCGTGCCCGCGCGCAATGAAGAGGACAACATCGGCCCCTGCGTCGAGGCCATCCTGGCCATGGACTACCCGGACCTGGAGCTGGTGGTCATCGACGATCGCTCCGAGGACGGCACCGGCGCCGAGGCCCGCCGGGCGGCTGGCGGCGACGCGCGCTTCTTCTTGATCGAGGGCACGGAGCCGCCACCCGGCTGGGCCGGCAAGCCCTGGGCCTGCGCCCGCGCCGCCGGAGAGGCGACCGGAGAGCTGCTGCTGTTCGTGGACGCCGACGTCCGGCTCGCGACCTGGAGCGCTCGCGCCGCGGCGCGCGCGCTCCAGCGGGACGACCTGGGGCTCCTCTCCCTCTACGGCACCTGGACCCTGGTGAGCTTCTGGGAGCGCGCCCTCATCCCGGTGATCGGCTGGTTCATCCGCGGGGCCATCGATCTGGACGCGGCCAACGATCCGGGGCGCCCGGAGGCCTTCGCCAACGGCCAGTTCATCCTGGTCCGCCGCGACGCCTACGAGCAGGTGGGCGGCCATGAGGTGGTCCGCGCGGAGGTGCTGGAGGACGTCCGGCTGGCCCAGGCCTTCAAGGCCAGAGCGGTGCGGTGCGGGCTGCTCTACGCCCCCGGCGCCTTCAGCGTGCGCCTCTACGACTCGCTCGACGCCATCGTCGGCGGCTACGGCAAGAACCTCTACGAGGGAATGGGGCGCAGGCCCGCGCTGGCCATGGGGGCTGTGTTCTTCATCCTGGTCGGAACCATCAGCCCCTTCCTCCTGCTGGGGGCCTTCGGGGTGCAGGCGGCGCGGGGTGGGTGGTGGCCCGGGCCGGTGTGGTCCGGGGGGGTGGCGCTGCTGTGTGTCTTGATCGTCTTGTTCCGCTGGCGGGTGGAGCGGCTGGACGGCCGATCCGGATGGTTCGCGCTCTCTCACCCCCTCGGAAATTTGATGTTCATCTGGATCCTGCTTCGAAGCATGTTTTCGGTAGAGGTGGAGTGGAAGGGGCGCCGCTTTGTCGACGGAAAAGCCGATCAGGATGCTTCGATTTCTTGACAGGTGGGCGAGCTTGGATATTTACAGCCCCGTTGAGCGGGAGTAGCTCAGTTGGTAGAGCCCCACGTTGCCAACGTGGCTGTCGCGGGTTCGAGTCCCGTCTCCCGCTCTTTAGGCCGTCGGTTAACCCCGGCGGCCTTTTTTTGTCTGGCGCGAACAAGATGGCTCATCCGTTCGCACCCAGAACAGGTCCAGTGGTGCGGGTCGTCGCCGAAGGTGGTACAGACATCGGCCTTCAACCTGGAGACCTGAACCATGCAGCTCGGTGGCCTCGAGGCGGTGCACGTCACCCCTGAGAAGAAGCGCAAGGCCCCCCCGGTCTTGCTCCTCCACGGCCTCGGCCTGGGTGCTTGGATCTGGGAGGCCCATCAGGCCGCGCTGGCGGAGGAGGGCATCGAGTCCTACGCCGTCGATCTCCCCGGTCATGGCGCCGACGCGGGCAGCGATGTGAGCTTCGAGGAGGTCGTCCGGGCCGCTCGCAGAGCCGCGGAGACCCTCGGAACGCCCGCGGTGATGGGGCAGGGCTTCGGCACCCTCGTCGCGCAGGAGCTGGCCACCCGGGTGCCGCTGGCGAGCCTCGTGCTGGTCTCGCCGCTGCCGCCCGCTGGTGTCGCCTTCTGGCCCACCGCCGAAGGCGTGAAGTCGCTGGCGCCCCGCCTGCCCGCGCTGCTGATGGGGCGCCCGCTGTCGCTGGACGGCTCCCCGCTGGCCACCGCCGGCCTGGAGACGCTGCGAGAGGGACAGGCCGCCGCTATCGCCGAGCGCATCACGCCGCTCGCCCCGCAGCTCGTCCGGGTCGCGACCCTCGATCGCCCGGAGATCCCCCGCGACGGCATCGACTGCCCCGTGCTGGTGACCTTCGGCCTGAATGACAAGGCCGTGCGGATGAGCACCATCCGGCTCATCGGTGACTACTACAACGCGATGACCTGGCGCTTCGATGACCTGGGGCACCTGCCGCCGCTGGAGGCCGGCGCCGAGCGACACGCCCGCAAGGTCGCCGGCTGGCTGCGCCGCCCCAAGTCCCGGCGCCTGGACGAGATCGACGCCTTCGCCCCCGGTGAGGGCGTGGGCCAGGATGTCCGTGAGCAGCGTCGCGGCTTCCGCCGCCGCCGCACCAAGCTCGATGAGCACGGCAAGCCCACATAGACGCGGCGGCTCCCTCCGGGGAGCTGTCAGCTGGACTACAGCCCCGCGACGATTCGGTTGGCGAGGCCCGGCCCCTCGTAGATGACCCCCGTGTAGATCTGCACCGCGGCGGCGCCGAGGTCCAGCAGCTCACGCGCCTTCTCGGCGCTGTCGACGCCGCCCACGCCGATCACCGGAACCCGGCCCGCGGCGGCGGTGATCGCGGCGCTGATCTTGGGCCTGGCGATGGGGTACAGCGGCGCCCCGGAGAGCCCGCCCTGCTGCCCGCCCGCGCCGGTGTCGTCCGGCCGCTGGATGGTGGTGTTGGTGGCGACGATGCCGGCCGCGCCCGCGCCGATCGCCGTCTCCACCGCCAGCGCCAGATCCTCGTCCTCCAGGTCCGGCGCCAGCTTGACGAAGACCGGGGTGTCGCCAGCCTCCGCCCGGGTCGCCGCGACGATCTCTTGCAGCGGGCGGGTCATCTGCAGCTCGCGCAGCTGCGGGGTGTTGGGGGAGGAGACGTTGACCACCAGGTAGTCGGCGAAGCCGCCGAGCGTCTTCACCAGGGACACGTAGTCGGCGGCCGCTGCCTCCAGCGGGGTGTCCTTGTTCTTGCCGAGGTTGATGCCCACCGGGATCCCGGGCCAGCGCCCGATGTCCTTCCAGCGGGTGAGCCGGGCGGCGACCGAGTCAGCGCCCTCGCTGGGGAAGCCCATGCGGTTGATGATCGCGCGCTGCCGCACCAGCCGGTGGATGCGCGGGCGCGGGTTGCCCTCCTGGGGGCGCGGCGTGATGGTGCCGATCTCCACAAAGCCGAAGCCGAGCCGCTCCCACACGGGCAGCGCCCGGGCGTCCTTGTCCAGGCCCGCCGCCAGGCCCACCGGCGAGGCCAGCGTCATGCCCGCGACCTCCACCGGCGCGCCCGCGCCCGGGCTGCCGGCCAGCCCCATGATCAGCCCCGGCGCGCGCTCCACCATGCCGAAGACCCGCTCGTGGGCGGTCTCTGGATCCATGGAAAACAGGAGCGGTCGTGTCGCCGCGTAGGCGAGGTCGAGGAGCATGGTACGCCGTGGCTTGGGGGAGGCTATGTTAACGAGGTGATCTCGGAGGTACGCGCGTTGAGGAAGTTGATCGTCATGGCCGCGCTCGGCGCGCTGCTCGCTGGCTGCGGCGGCACCGGCGCCTCGGGCGTGGGTATTCGTGAGGGCAACCTCGCGCCGTCGTTCAGCGCCCTGTCCCTGGAGGGCAAGGCCGTCACCTCCGAGGATCTCGCCGGCAAGCCCTCGGTGATCGTCTTCTGGGCGAGCTGGTGCGGGCCCTGCAGGGCTGAGGTTCCGCACATCAACGAGCTGGTGGACAGCTACGGATCGAACGTCAACGTCGTCGGCATCAACCTCGGCGAGGCCCCCGCCGCGGCAAAGCAGATGGCCAGCTCGATGCAGTATCCCTCGCTGCTGGATCCCCAGTCCTCCATCGGCACGAGCTACCGGGTCAGCACCATCCCGCTGGTGGTGATCCTCGACGGCGAGGGGCGCATCCGGTACCGCGGGACGGGCCTGCCCCGTCAGCCGCACTCGCTGATCGACGGCCTCCTCGGAGACTCCTGAATGTCCTCCGGCTTGCGCGTCCTCGTCACCGGCGGGGCCGGCTTCATCGGCTCCCACGTCGTCGAGGCGCTGCTGGCGCGCGGCGACGCCGTCAGCATCATCGACAACCTCGACCCCTACTACGACCCGGCGATCAAGCGGGGCAACCTCGCCCGCTACGGCGATCGGGTCCGCTTCGTAGAGGGCGATCTGCGCGACGAGGTGGCGCTCGGCGGCGCCCTCGAAGGCGTCGGGGCGGTGATCCACCTCGCGGCCCGCGCGGGCGTACGCCGCTCCATCGCCGAGCCCGCCGTGTACGTGGACAACAACGTCCGGGGTATCCAGTGCCTGCTGGACGCCATGGACGCCCGCGGCGTGCGCCGCATGGTCTACGCCTCCTCCTCGTCGGTCTACGGCGCGCGCACCGAGGGCCCCTTCCGTGAGTCCGATCCGGCCCGCGCCCCGGAGAGCCCCTACGCCGCCACCAAGATGGCCGGTGAGCTGCTGGCCCACGCGGCGAGCCGCACCCGGGGGTTCCAGATCACCTGCTGTCGGCTCTTCACCGTGTACGGTCCGCGGCAGCGCCCCGAGATGGCGATCCACCTCTTCGCGCGCAAGGCGCTGGCGGGGGAGCCCATCCGCAAGTTCGGCGCCGGCGACTCCGAGCGCGACTACACCTACGTCGGCGACATCGCGGCGGGGCTGCTGGCCGCGCTGGATCAGCCCGAGCCCTTCGCCGTCTACAACCTGGGCGGCTCCAGCCCCATCACCCTGAACGGTCTCCTGGACGGCATCGCCCGGGTGTTCGATCGCGCGCTCATCATCGAGCAGCTCCCCGATCAGCCCGGCGACGTACCGGTCACCTGGGCGGACATCTCCCAGGCCCGCGACCGCCTCGGCTACGAGCCGAAGGTGGGGTTGGACGAGGGGTTGGAGCGGTTCAAGTCATGGATTCTGGGCACCTGAACCGATAATCCCGGGTACAATCCGGCACCAGCCAAACTCGGGGTAGCTGACGTGAACTCCCTCCTCCTGATCGCCTTCCTGCCGCTGGCTTGCCAGGACACCAAGGTCGGTATCTACAACACCGCCCCCACGGCCACCATCACCGACCCCGCCGATGGCATCGCCTACGACCCGGGCGACCTGATCGAGCTGCGCGGCCTGGTCCAGGACAGCCAGGAGGAGCCAGCCGAGCTGACCGTCTACTGGACCTCGTCCCTCGATGGCGAGATCGGCACCTCCATCGCCGACACCGACGGCATCGTGTCCCTCCCGGTGACCGAGCTGACCGGCGGAACCCACGCGGTCACCCTCACCGCGGTCGACGGCGAGGGCAAGGTCGGCGAGGAGAGCATCACCATCGACGTCGGGCAGGCGGACGTCGACGAGGGCGGCGACCCGACCCTCATCGTGCTGGGCCCCATCGAGGGTGAGGTCTACACCTTCAGCCAGACCATCACCGTGGTCGCCACAGCCACCGACGATGAGCAGTCCTGGGAGACGCTGAACGCCAGCATCATCTCCTCACGCGACGGCACCCTCTGGACCGGCACCCCGGCCTCCAACGGCGCGATCACCGAGGACTTCGCGGGGCTGAGCACCGGGCCCCACCAGATCGCGGTCTCCGTGGAGGACGCCGACGGCAACGTGGTCAGCGAGTCCGTCACCGTCGAGGTCACCGACGACGGTGAGCCCGACGTCGCCATCGTCAACCCCCCGGCGGAGTCCTCCTGGTGGACCGATGAGACCCTGACCTTCGAGGGCGTGGTGGGCGACGACATCACCGAGCCCGCCGACCTGATCGTGGAGTGGTCCAGCAACATCGACGGCATCTTGATGTCCGGGTACCCCGACTCCAGCGGCTACACCGCCTTCGCGGACTACCTGACCGAGGGCACCCACGTGCTGACCCTCGACGCGACGGACGAGGACTTCAACAAGAGCTCCGACTCCATCACCCTGACCATCATCGACCCGCTGAACTACGACAACGACGGCGACGGCTACTCGGAGCTGGAGGAGGACTGCGACGACGCGGACCCCACCACCTACCCGGGCGCGTCCGAGGTCTGCGACAACTACGACAACAACTGCAACGGCCTCATCAACGAGGACTGGTGGGACAGCTACGACATCACCACCGGCATGGACAACGACACGGTGGACACCGCCTATGACCTCGGCGAGGTGGACGCGGGCTTCCTCTGGAGCGGCGACTACCTGGAGGTCGCGGGCCTGAGCCTGCACGAGAGCGCGGACGAGGACTGGTTCAAGGTCGACATCGACGATGACATCTACGACAACGCCAACTTCACCATCCGCGTCAGCAACCTCTACGCGGGCGGCACCTGGGTGGTCGAGCTGTACGACATCAACGGCGGCACCCCGCAGCTCGAGGACAGCGCCTCGGGCACCGGAAGCCTGAGCGTGGGCTTCAACGGCGACTGGCTGGATGACGACGAGGACGACTGGGCCATCCGCGTGTATCAGGCGTCGTGGCCCGGCAGCGGGATCTGCACGACCCTCTACTCGCTGGAGATCAACGCCTGAGCCGGTCGGGCCGCGTCAGGTCGGGCCGCGTCAGGTCGGGCCGCGTCAGGTCGCGGCCTTCTCCGCGGACTTGGCGCTGGCCTCGCGGAAGAAGCTGGCGAGGTAGTTGAAGGCGCTCAGCATGGCGAAGGCCAGCGCGAAGTAGATGAGCACCATTCCGCAGGAGTGCGCGTCCACCGTGATCGAGTGGTCCCCCGGCCAGATGCGGGTCGGGTAGTGCCACAGCAGGAAGCCGATGGCGGTCGACTGGAAGGCGGTCTTGAACTTGCCGAGATGATCGGCGGCCAGGATGATGCCCTCGGACACCGCGATGGTGCGCAGCGCGGTGATGGTCAGCTCGCGGCAGATGAGCGCCGCGACGATCCAGCCGGGAACCCAGCCCAGGGGGACGAGCATCACCAGCGTGCTGATCACCATCAGCTTGTCGGCGAGGGGATCCAGGAAGGCGCCGGCGACGCTGACGAGCCCCCACTTGCGCGCCAGGTAGCCGTCGACGATGTCAGTGACCATGGCGACCACGAAGATCACGCAGGCTACGACCGCCTCCATCTCGGAGGGGGACTCCAGGAGGACCACCACCATCACCGGGACAGCGAAAATGCGGATGACGGTCAGGGTGTTCGGGAGATTCCAGAACCCCTTGGACTTGGGATCAAAGGCCATGATCCCTTGTAACAGCTACGGCAGCTCGACGGACATCCGGCTGAGCGGAGCTTCCTTCTTGAAGAAGTTGTAGATGTCCATCACCTTGGGCACGTAGTTCTGCGTCTCCTTGTAGGGGGGGATTCCGTTGTACCGCTCGACCGCGTGCGGGCCGGCGTTGTAGGCCGCGACGGCGCGCTGGATGTCCCCGAAGCGCTTGATCATCTGCGACATGTAGCGGGCGCCCCCGTCGATGGCCTGGGCGGGGTCGAAGGGATCGTCGACCGCGAGGGTGCGGGCGGTGGCGGGCATGAGCTGCATGAGGCCCTGCGCGCCCGCCGGGCTCACCACCTTGGGGTTCATTCCGCTCTCGGCGACGCAGATGGCCTTGAGCAGCTCGGCGGTCACCCCGTAGCGCTGGGCGGCGGCGAGGAAGAGGTGGTCGTAGTCGTCGAGCTTGGGGAAGTTGGTGGTGTTGAGCTGATCGACGCTCGGCGGGGCGGCGAGGAAGAGCGTGTAGCCGCCGTGCTCGGGCATGTCCGTGAAGGAGACCGTGCCGTCCGCGTTCTCCAGGAGGTAGATGTCCTCACCGGCGAGGGCGCTCGGGCACAGCATCAGGAGGAGGATCAGCCACATGTCTCTGAGCTTACCTCGACTTCCGCTGCGATAAGATGTCTGTCCTGGATCGGAGACATCAGTGCAGCACGAATCAGACTTCCTCGTCATCGGCTCCGGCGTCGCGGGCTTGACCTTCGCGCTCAAGGCCGCCGCCCACGGCTCGGTCACGCTGCTCACCAAGGCTGAGATGGGTGAGTCCAACTCCCGCTACGCCCAGGGCGGCATCGCCGCCGTGTGGGATCCGGGCGACTCTCACGACGAGCACGCGGACGACACCATGATCGCCGGGGCCGGGCTCTGCCGGCGGGAGGCGGTGGAGTTCGTGGTCAAGAACGGGCCTGATCGCATCCAGGAGCTGATCCAGCGCGGCGTTGAGTTCACCCGCGCCCGCGACAGCGACGCGGACTACGACCTCACCCGCGAGGGGGGGCACGGCAAGCGGCGCATCCTGCACGCCAAGGACATGACGGGCCAGGAGATCATCCGGGCGCTGGTGGCCGCGGTGCGGGCGGACCCGCGCATCGAGCTGAAGGAGGAGGTGATGGCCGTGGACCTCATCACCTCCGGCTGGCTGGCCCGGCGCACCCAGGAGCTGCCGCCGACGCCGGATCGGGTGCTCGGGGCCTATGCGCTGGACCTGAAGAACGGCGAGGTGGTGACCTACGCCTCGCGGGTGGTGGCCCTCTGCACCGGCGGCGCCGGCAAGGTCTACCTCTACACCTCCAACCCGGACATCGCCTCGGGGGACGGCATCGCCATGGCGTGGCGCTGCGGGGCGCGCATCGCCAACATGGAGTTCGTCCAGTTCCACCCCACCTGCCTCTACCACCCTCACGCCAAGGGCTTCCTCATCTCCGAGGCGCTGCGGGGGGAGGGCGGCATCCTGCGGAACGCGGGCGGGGAGCGCTTCATGGAGCGCTACGACGAGCGGCTGGAGCTGGCGCCGCGCGACATCGTGGCCCGGGCCATCGACGCGGAGCTCAAGAGCCGCGGTGAGGACTCCATGTTCCTGGACATGACCCACCTGGACCCGGCATTTCTGGTGGACCACTTCCCCGGAATCCACGCCCGCTGCATGAGCTACGGCATCGACATGCGCGAGCAGCCCATCCCGGTGGTGCCTGCGGCCCACTACTTCTGCGGCGGCGCGGTCACCGATCTGAAGGGCGAGGCCTCCATCCACAACCTCTTCGTGGTGGGCGAGGCCTCCTGCACGGGGCTGCACGGCGCCAACCGCCTGGCGAGCAACTCCCTGCTTGAGGGGGTGGTCTTCGCCCACGCCGCGGCCGCGGCCGCCATCGGGCGTCTGGATGCCCCGATCGAGGTGCTCCCGGACTGGGACGCCGGCGCGGCCATCAACAGCGACGAGCAGGTGGTGCTCAAGCACACCTGGGATGAGATTCGGCAGTTCATGTGGAACTACGTCGGCATCGTTCGCACCAACAAGCGCCTGCGTCGGGCGCGGCGGCGCATCCAGATGACCCGCGAGGAGATCGAGGACTACTACTGGGACTTCCGAATGTCCGGCGATCTCGTGGAGCTACGCAACCTCGCGGACGTCGCCTCCATGGTGGTCAAGTGCGCGCTCCTGCGGCGCGAGAGCCGGGGACTGCACTACACGCTGAACTACCCGGACTCGGACGAGCGACAGATCCGGGACACGGTCATCAGTCGCTGGATGTAGCGGGCGGACTCAAAACGTATCGCCTTGGGGGGGCGCGTTGATCGCCCGGTGAGTCCGGTCATAGACTTCGGAAGGCACCGTCGTCCCGGAGCGTCCATGTTCGATCAGAGCCCCCCTGCGTCTGGCGCCGATGAGCCGGAGACCAGCCCGAGGGTGCTGTTGGTCGACGACGAGCCCTTCTTCCTGAAGTCCATGACCCGGGTGCTGACCCGCAGTCGCTTCGAGGTCTTCAGCGCGGAGACCGGTCAGGAGGGGCTGCGGGCGGTGCAGCGGTACAACCCGGACGTGGCGGTGCTGGATCTGGACCTGCCGGACATCCACGGCTGTGAGCTGCTGGCCCGCATCCAGGAGCGCTGGCCGGATCTGCCCTGCATCGTGCTGACCGGGCGCGGAGATCCGGAGGCCGCGGTGAAGGTCCTGGGCCGCGGCGTGGACTATGTCGAGAAGCCGATCTTCGACTTCAACCAGTTCAAGTCCCACCTGCGGCGGGTGGCGCGGCGGCGGGAGGAGCCCGCGCCGCTGGCCCACGAGCCCTACGAGGGCGTGATGCTGGGCAACAGCCCGGCGATGCGGAAGCTGCGGGGGCTCATCGCCCGCGCGGCGCCCTACGATGTCTCGGTGCTCGTCACGGGCGAGAGCGGCGTCGGCAAGGAGTGCGTCGCGGAGGAGCTGCATCGCCTGTCGGGGCGCAGCGGCGCGATGGTGACCGTGAACGTCTGCGCCTACCCGGAGACCCTCTTTGACGCGGAGTTCTTCGGCCACATGGAGGGGGCCTACACCAGCGCCGTCGGCGCGCACGGCGGCTTCTTCGGCGAGGCCGCCGGGGGCACGCTGCTGCTGGACGAGGTCGGCGACATGCCGCTGACCCTCCAGCCCAAGCTGCTGCGTGTGCTGGAGAAGCGGACCTACCGCATGCTGCACGGCTCACGGGATCTCCCCATGACCGCCCGGGTGATCGCCGCGACCCACCGGGATCTGAGCGATCACGCCAGGCGCGGTGACTTCCGGAAGGATCTGTTCTTCCGCCTCAACACGGTCACGATCCGCGTCCCGCCGCTCAGGGAGCGCCGAGAGGACGTGCCGCTGCTGGCCTGGCACTTCGCCCGGGACTTCAACCGCCAGCGCCCCACCCCCGTCCGCTCCATCGCCCAGCCGGTGATGGACATGCTGATGCGTCGCACCTGGGCGGAGAACAACGTGCGCGAGCTGCGCAACGCCATCTGGAAGGCCTCCATCTTCTGCGACGGAGACACGCTGGAGCTCAAGCACTTCGAGGCGTGGTCGGAGGGTGAGCCGGCGCCTGCGAGCGAGCCCATGGTGCCCGTGGGGGCGGAGCCGGCGTTCCCCGCGTCGCTGCTCGACATGAAGCGCACGGAGGCCAAGCAGTTCGTGTCGAAGGCGCTGCTGCGCTGGTACATCCAGGAGCACCTGAAGCGCCACGGCTTCAACATCGCTCAGACCGCTGACGCTATCGGCATGCAGCGCCCCAACCTCTCCCGGGAGATCCGCAAGCTGGGCATCGAGATGCCGGATGAGCTGCGCCAGGAGACGCTGATCCGGGTGCCCAGCACTTCTTCACGGTGACGAGGCGCCGGGCAGCGAGGCGACTACTCCCCGGCGGGGGCTGAGCGAGCGAGCCGCAGCCCCAGATCGTCCGAGCTCAGGTGCGCGGCCCCGTGCGCGCGTCCGGTCACCATGACGTCGGCGGAGGGGGAGCGCCAGCCGCCGCCGCGGCGCACCCGCACGCGTCCGGAGGGGGCGCCCGTGGGGTTCTTCTCCGCCTGCGGCTTGTAGCCGTCCTTGTGGTAGTCCCAGACCCACTCCCAGACGTTGCCGCTCATGTCGTAGAGGCCCCAGGCGTTGGGATCCAGCGAGGCGCTCGGGGCAGGGGTTCGCTCCGGGTTGCCGTCGTGCCAGGCGACCTGGGTGATGTCCTCGGAGCCCGCGAAGCGCGCGCTCTGGCCCGCGCGGGCGGCGAACTCCCACTCCGCCTCCGTCGGCAGGCGGTAGCCCTCGCAGCCGACCCCATCGGTCCAGAGGACCTGCAGCCCGCGGATGGTGTAGCAGGGCTCCAGGGACTCCAGCTCCGAGAGCGTGTTGGCGAAGCCCGCCGCGTCCACCCAGCTCAGGCTCTCCACCGGACAGTCCGCGCCGCAGCTGGTGTGCCGGCTGGGGGCTTCGCCGGTGACGGCGGTGTACTGGGCCTGGGTGATCTCGGTCTCCCCGATCCAGAAGGGGGACAGCTCCACCATGCGCCTGCTGTCTTCGTCGGGGCCGCCCATCAGGAAGCGGCCCTCGCGCAGCTGGACCAGCGTGAGCGACTCGTCCCCAGGCAGCGAGATGTCGACGTGACCCAGCACCTGGATCGACGCGGCGGCAGGGGCCGGCGCGGCGTCTTCGCTCGGCGGTGCGGCCGCGTCGCTCACTTCGGCCGCGTCGCTCGCTTCGGCCGCGTCGCCTGCTTCGGCCAGGTCGCTCTCGACGGCGCCAGGCAGCATGTACCAGGCGCCCGCGCTCAGCGCTCCGAGGCCCAGGACCAGCGCTGGCCATCGGGCTGAGCTCTTCGGCTTCTGCTTGGGGGGGGGCTGCGCTGCCGCGCGCAGCGCCGCGGTCGGATCCGGTCTGGCGGGCGCCGGGCGCGGCGCGACCATCTGTTCGTCGGTTGGCTCGTCGGTGGGATCGGTGTCAGGCTCGATGTCGGGCTCGATGTCGGGCTCGTCGTCGGGCACTGCAGCCGGCTCGCCCTCGGGCTCGGCGGCTTGTTCCGCTGGCTCCGCTGCTGGCTCCGCTGCTGGCTCCGCTGCCGGCTCCGCTGCTGGCTCCGCTGCCGCTGTGAGCTGCTCGGTGACGGCGTCGTCGACCTGCGGGTTGACGACCTCGTTGAGCGCCTCACAGAACGCCGCCATCGACGGATAGCGCTCCTCGGGGTCCACCATGGCGGCTCGCGCCAGCACAGGCCGGATATCGTCGGGACAGTTCAGCCAGCGCACGAACTCCGGCGCCCGGTTCCCTCGCGCCAGCGGCGGCAGGCGGAAGCCGTGGTAGAGGAACATCCCCGTCATCGCGAGGCCGTAGAGATCCGCCCTGGCGTCCGCGCTCTCGGAGGCTGCCCGCTGCTCGGGCGCGAGGTAGGCGAGCGACCACTCTCCCATCCGCGGCGGGTCCGTCGGGTCAGCCGCGGTGGGCGTCTCCATGAGCGAGGCCTGACCCGGCGCGCCCAGCAGGATGTTCTGCGGGTTGACGCCGCCGTAGAGCTGCCCGGCTTCGTGCAGGCTGCTCAGCGCGGCGCCGAGCGCCAGCAACATCTCTGGGGCCTCGTCGAGGCGCAGCTTTCCTGAGAAGACCGCGTCTCGCAAGTTCATGCCCGAGCGAGGGGAGTCCTCACGGAGGCGGTCTGCTGGGGCGGATGCAGTCGCTGCATCGTCCGTCCTGTCCACGTTTGCGTCCCTGAATGGCCCAACCAAAGCCCGGAAACATTGGCAGTATAGTCTCTCGGGATCAGGATCGCGATGGTATTGCTGTCAGCCGCGCCAGCGCGCCGGGGCCGAAGCCGACCGCGGCCTCCACGGCGCCGGTCTCCTTGGGGATGGCGCTCGTGAGAACCTCCGGTGCCCCCTCGGTGACGAGCACATCGTCCTCGATGCGGATGCCGCCGAGGCCGACCCAGGAGGCCGCGCGCTCGAAGTCCACCATGCCCTTGAAGCGCTCCCGGAAGCCGGCGTCATCGAGGATCGCCGGGACGGCGTAGAAGCCGGGCTCGATGGTCACCAGGAAGCCGGGCTCCAGGTCCATGTCCATGCGCAGGTAGGAGAGACCGAACTGATCGGCGCGCTCACGACCCGGCGCGTAGGCCGCCCGATCGCCGAAGTTCTCCAGGTCGTGCACGTCCATGCCCAGCAGGTGCCCGACGCCGTGCGGGAAGAAGAGGGCGTGGGCGCCAGCATCCACCGCGGTCTCGACCTCGCAGGTCACCAGCCCCTCGTCCTTGAGCCAGCGAGCCAGCACGCGGGCGGCGGTCAGGTGCACATCCCGGTAGCGCACGCCGGCCCTGCACATGCCGATCGCGACGCGCTGCGCGGTGAGGACGGCCTCGTAGGCGGCGCGCTGACGGGGGGTGAAGCGGCCGGTCACGGGCCAGGTGCGGGTGACGTCCACCCCGTAGCCGCTGGGGCGCTCAGCGCCGCCGTCGAGGAGCAGCAGGTCGCCGTCCTTCAGGGCGTTGGTGTAGTGGAAGTTGTGCAGCACCTCGCCGTGCACCGTGACGATGGACGGGTAGCCGTTGGTGCAGCCGCGAGCGGCCAGCGCGGCGTCGAACAGGGCGGCGATCGCGCGCTCGTGACCGCCGGGGCGGGTCGAGGCCATGGCCAGCGCGAAGGCGGCCGCGGTCGCCTCGGCGGCGGCGCGGTGCTCGGCGACCTCCTCGGCGCGCTTGACCCGGCGCAGCTCGATGAGCGCGTCGATGAGGTCGTCGCTGCCGTTGTCGGCGGCGTAGCGCAGGCTCAGGCCCGTCAGCGCCGCGGCGCGGGCGGTCGCCCCGTCGTCGGCGACGGCGACGGTCCGCAGGTCGCCCGCGAGGGGCTTGCAGGCCTCCTCCAGCGCCGAGCTGGGGCGGACAGCGTCCACGCCGTAGCGGGCGCGCAGGGCGCCCAGGCTCTCTACGTGGCCGTGCCAGAGGGCGTCATCCTCGGCGGGCTCGGGGGCGAAGAGGGTCGCCCGTCCGTCGACCAGCAGCAGCGCGCAGCCTGGGCGCTCGCAGCCGGTGAGGTAGAGGAAGCTCGAGTCCTGCCGGAAGGGCAGCTCGTTCATGGGCAGATTGCGCCTGCGCGTGGTGTGCCCCATCAACAGGATGGGGCCGCCGATACGTTCGGTGAGCTCAGCGCGGCGGTTGGCGTGGATGATGGGCTTGATCATGTCCCCAGCTTATCCCGTCCGCGGCGCGGACAGGACGATCCAACGCATCGGGGCTACTGCACCAGCTCAGCGCGGGTGAAGAGCGACTCCATGGTGAAGCCCTCGGCGGCCAGCCGCTCGGCGGCGCCTTCCTGGCGATCGACGATCACCAACACCTGGATGACCTCCAGGCCCTCGGCGGTGGCCCGCTCGATGGCGCGCAGCAGAGAGTTGCCCGTGGTGGTCGTGTCCTCCACGATGCAGACCTTGGAGCCGCTCGGCAGGCTGGAGCGCCCCTCGACGAAGCGCTTGGTGCCGTGGCCCTTGGCCGCCTTGCGCACCAGGAAGGCGTGGACCGGTCGGCCCGCCTCCCAGCTGGCGACCGACACCGCCGTGGCGATGGGATCCGCCCCCAGCGTCTCGCCGCCCACGCCGGCGACCTCGGGCTTGAGCGCCGCGAGCACCTGACGGCCGATGAGCCAGGAGCCCTCGGCGTTCAGCGTGGTCTGACGGCCGTCGACATAGAAGTCGGACTCCTTGCCGCTGGCCAGCGTGAACTGTCCCACGCGGCAGGACCGCTCCTTCAGGATCTCAATCAGTCGCGCGCGCTCGTCCATGGTTGACCTCCGGCGGAGGATCTAACCGGTCGGCATCTCCGTGGACTCCCCGTCCCGGCGCCGCAGCCAGCCCACCACAGCCTCCAGCACCTCGTCCTTCTCGGGCTCGTTGAAGAGCTCGTGGAAGTAGCCCTCGAAGGTCATCAGCTCCTTGTCGGGCGCTCCGTAGGCCTCGTGGAAGCGCACCGCCTCGCCGTGGGCGCAGATGGCGTCCGCGGTCCCCACCATCATCAGCATGGGCACCGTGTAGGTGCCGGCGGCCCCGTGCACCCGCGCCATCGCCGCCTGGCTCTCGGTGAACCACCGGGGCGTGATGGTGCTGTACACCTTGGGATCCTGCTGGTAGGCGCGCACGACCTCCGGATCGCGGGAGATGGTCTGCACATCCAGCTCGTTGCTGAGCGGCAGCCTCGGGAGCAGCTTGGACAGCAGGCCCGCGGCCTTCAGCTTGATCGCCGGCGCCTGCACGGCCACGCCCAGCAGGGGGTTGGAGATGGCCACGCCCTTGATCTCCGCGTCCAGCCCGCTGTTCAGCGCGCTCAGGGTCACCAGGCCGCCCATCGAGTGCGCCACGATGAAGAACGGCCCCTCGATCTGCGCCGCGGCGGCCCGCAGGTCGTCCTCGTACTGGGTCCAGGCGTCTACGTGCCCGCGCTTGCCCTCGCTCCCGCCGTGGCCGCGGAGCTCGACGATGGTGGCCTCGAAGCCCGCCCGGGTCAGGGCCGCGGCGACGTGCTCGTAGCGCCCGTGGTGCTCGGCGAGGCCGTGCACCAGGAGCACCCTGGCGATGGGCCGGCCCGCCGCGGGCCAGCGCCGAAGATTGAGCGTGGTGCCATCCGAGCTCTCGACGGTCAGGATGTCCATTCGTTCACTCCAGCAGCGCCAGCGACAGCGAGGGGAACCAGGCGATGAGCATCAAGCAGATGGCCATCAGCAGCAGGAAGGGCACCGCTGACTTGATCACCTGGACGATGGGGCGGTTGAACACCGTGGAGGCCACGAACAGGTTGATGCCCATCGGCGGCGTCAGGTAGCCCAGCTCCAGGTTCACGATGAACATGATCCCGAAGTGGATGGGGTGCATGCCGAAGCTGGCCGCGATGGGGGCCAGCAGAGGCGCCACGATGAGGATGGCGGAGAGGATCTCCATCACCGTGCCCAGCATCAGCAGGAAGATGTTCACCAGGATGAGGAACTTCCACTGGGCGTCCACGTGCCCGGCGAGCCACTCGGCGGCCTGCTGGGGGATCATCTGGAGGGCCAGGAACTTGTTGAAGGCGATGGCCAGCACGATGATCAGGAAGAGGCTGCCCATCATCACCGCGGAGTCGACCAGCACCTTGGGCAGGTCCGAGACCTTCAGCTCCCGGTGGATGACCAGCTCGACGAAGAGGGCGTAGACGACCGCGACCGCCGCCGCCTCGTTCACCGTGAAGCGGATGGGGCCCAGCACGCCGTAGAGGCCGCCGATGATGAGCACGATCATCAGGAGCGCCAGCGCGCCGCGCTGGATCTGCCTCCCCAGGTTGGGGAAGAAGCCGCCGGGGGTCTCAATCACCGCGATCTCATCCGCGCCGGGCGCGCCGGGGCGGGTGCGGTAGAGCGTGTAGAGCATCAGGGCGCCGGCGATGAGCAGCCCGGGCAGGATGCCGCCGACGAACAGGTCCAGCGGGGAGACGATGTTCTGCGGGGTGCTGACCATGATCGCGTAGACGATCATGGGCACGCTCGGCGGGATGATGATGCCCAGCGAGCCGGCGCTGGAGAGCACACCCAGCGAGTAGTTCTCCGGGTAGCCGTCCTTGACCAGCATGGGGAAGAGGATGGAGCCGATGGCGATGACGGTGACCGGCGAGGAGCCGGAGATCGCGGCGAACAGCGCGCAGGCGAAGACCGTCGCGAGCCCGAGGCCGCCGGGGATGGGGGCCATCATCGCCCGGGCCACGCCGATGAGCCGGTTGGCGAGGCTGCCGCGGGTCATCAGGTTGCCGGCGAGCACGAAGAAGGGGATCGCCAGCAGCTCCTTCTTCTTGCAGGCCTCGAACATGTCGGTGGCGACGGAGATGCCGCTCATCTCGGAGATGAGCATCACGCTGGCCAGGGCGGCGGTGCCCACCGCCACGAACAGCGGCGCGCCGAGGAAGACCATCAGCACGGCGGCGATCAGGATGAGCGCGCCCTTGCCGAAGTAGAGGACGGCGGCGAAGCCGAGCAGGATCCCGGGGAAGAGGCCAGCCAGCACGACGTCGGGCCGCTTCCGGTTGCCGTCGGTCAGCGGCTGCCGCGGCGGCGGCGGCGGCAGCTCCGCCTCGTCCAGGTCGCCGATGGGGGCGGACTCGAAGTTCCCGCGCACGGCGGCGGCCACGAAGCGCAGGCTCATCACCAGGAAGGAGAGGGGCAGCACACCCTGGGCGAGCCACAGCGGGAAGCCGTCGCCGGCCTCGACCGTCGGCCACTCGACGGGGTCACCGAATTCGAGCCTGGGCTCCCAGAAGAGGGGCAGGGCGTAGATGAGCGCGAGCCCACCGACCAGCGCGCCGATGGCCTCGACGGTCGGCGCCCCGAACCGGGCGGCGGGGCCGCTCAGGCGCGAGAGCTTGTTGGAGCCCCAGAGGGCGAGGCCGGTGATCACCAGCGCCGGCACGAGCCGTTCCCACTGGACTGAAGCCTCTGGGAGGATGCCCACCAGGGTGTCCAGCGGTCCAGCGAGCCAGTCCCAGACCCGCAGCCCCTCGAGGGTGTCCTCGTACTCCAGACCCTCGGAGGTCATCACCCAGCTGATGGTCATCAGCTTCCAGCAGAGCCCGGCGGCGATGAGCGCGCTCGCGCGCTTGACGAAGCGCGCGGAGGCCGGCGAGAGGATGCGGTCCGAGGCGTCGACCGAGAGGTGGCGCCGCTTGCGGGTCGCCAGGCTGGCGCCCAGGAAGCCCACCCACACCAGCAGCACCATGGCCATGTTGGTGCCGCCCTCGATGGTGGGCGCGACGCTCGGGAACTCCCGGTTCAGGTAGTCGAAGAAGTACAGGAAGACCATGCCCAGCAGGGCAACGATCACGAAGGTGCGCTCAAGCCACGCCACCACCCGGTCCACGGCCCCGAAGAGATCCTCGATGAGGATCCAGAGGGCGGTCAGGGTGAGCAGCAGACCGAAGACGAGGGGCTCAAGCGCCCCATCCCACGCCGAGCGCCACGCGCGGCTGATACCACGACCGATAGCGCCCAGGACGCCGTCGAGGGCGTCAAAGGCGCCAGCTATGAGCTTGTACACGGGGGTTTCCGGGTGCGGTGCCTGGGGAGACTACCGCATGCTGGACAGCTTGGTGGTCACCTGATCGTAGTAGGCCTTGAGATCAGGGTGCTCAGCGAGGAAGGTGTCGTGCACGCCCTTGGTGGCGGCGGCCATCTCATCGCGGAGCGCCGGATCAAGCTCGGTCACGATCTTGCCCGTGTCCTTCATGATGTCGAGCATCTCCTGCTCCAGCGCCCGGACACCCACGCGGCCGTTGAGGCTCTCGGCCCGGACGTCGCCCAGCACGATCTCCTGGATGTCGGGGGGCATCTTGTCGAAGTAGCGCTTGGAGTAGACCACCGCGGCCGGCTGGTAGATGTGCCGGCTCTGGGTGTAGTGGGTCACGGGCTCCATCAGGCCGGCGGCGAGCGAGAACAGCGGGGTGTTGTCGAAGCCGTCGAAGATGCCGGTGTTCAGCGAGTTCAGCACCTCGGTGGTCGGCGCGGTCGCGTAGGGCACCTTCAGGGCCTTGTACATGCCGATGTGGACCGGGGACTCCTGGGAGCGCATCTTGTACGCGCGCAGCTCCTCCAGCGAGGTCACGGGGCCCTTGGTGGCGAAGGAGCGCCAGCCGTTCTCGGCCCAGCCCGCGAAGACGAAGCCCTTGCCGGCGAGCTGCTCGGTGACGGGGGCCATCAGCACGTCGTCGAGGACGGCGTCGGCCTCGTCGAAGGTCTTGAAGAGGTAGGGCAGCTCGGGGAGCTGGAGGAGGGGCACGCCCGCGCCCTCGGAGATGGCGGCGGTGGACATGCCGCCGCCCTGGAGGCGCTCACCGCGGCGGATGTCGCGGGTCATCTCGACCTCGGCGCCCATGGTGCCGGCGAGGAAGAGCTTGATCTGGACCGCGCCGTTGGTTGTCTTCTCGACCCGCTCCTTGATGCCCACGAGCTGATCGGCCCAGGGGGTGCCGTCGGGGGCGACGGTGCCGAAGTTCAGGACGTGGGTGGGCTCGGCGACCGTGACGGAGTCGGGGATCAGCAGAGCCGCGGCGGCGGCCAGGAGGCCGATCACGAGGGGGCGTGTCTTCATGTCGATCTCCAGATCAGTTGGCGAACTTGTCGGAGGTGCTGTCCAGCAGGGACTGGGCCTTGCGCTTCTCGGCCTCCTGCTCGGGGACCAGCTCCGGGATGGTGTCGGTGGGGGAGGCGAGCACCTTGCGCAGGGTCTCCTCGAACACAGCCTTGTCCTGGGCCATCACCGCCCAGTACTCCGCCAGCAGCACCTGGTTGCCCAGGTGATCGGGGTAGGCCGCGATGGCCGCGTCGAAGTGCTTGCGGGACTTGTCCAGATCCCGGCCGGCGAAGGAGGGGATGGCGGCCCACACCGCCCCCCAGTAGCGGTCGGGGCCGCCGTAGAAGTAGTCGGCGTCCAGCTCGCCCACGCGGTACTGGTAGCCCTTGACCACGGGGAGGTTCTTCAGGGTCTTGCCGAGGCCGCTGGCCTTGGACCACTTGCCCAGCGCGCTGGCGGTCCAGTAGAGGCAGGGCACGTCGTCGATGGTGGCGGCGCGGATGGCCTCCTCCTCGGCTTCACCCTTCTCGATCAGCGCCACGAACTCGTCGTTCAAGGCCAGGCAGCGCTTGCCCCAGGTGATGGCGGTGTCCCAGTCGGTGAGCTTGTCGCTCATCTCGGTCTTGTGACCGTCGCCCAGGAAGTAGTAGCCACGCACCAGGCGGGCCAGGGAGTGGCGATCCGAGGGGTCGGCGGCGACGGCCTCCTCGTACTTACCGAGCGCTTCCTGGAGCTTGGCGGTGTCACCGCGGTCCTCCCAGAGGGCGTCGGCCTGCTCAGCGAGGGAGGCGTCAGCCTTTCCGCTGGCGTCCGCCACTTCGTAGGAGCCCTTGTGGGCAGTGGCGCAGCCAGCGAGGGCGGCGAGCATGGTAACCATCACGATACGGGACATTCCTGACCTCCATAGGCCGAAACCGGCGAAGAACCGAGGTGTATAAGATCGCATAGGGGGCGTCAATGCCCACGGATCCGAAGGGGTTGCGTCGGGCGGTTGCGCGGGGGCGCGTTGGGGGCTACGGCGACGGCTCCAGCCCCGGAGTTCACCGTGCTCACTGACACCCCCAGGCTCGCGCTCACCTTCGACGATGTCCTCCTCCAGCCCGGCGCCTCTGCGGTGCTGCCGCATGAGGTCAACGTCTCGAGCCAGCTGACACCTGACCTGCGTCTGAACATTCCCATCCTCTCCTCCGCAATGGACACGGTCACCGAGTCCAGAACGGCGATCGCCATGGCGCGTCTGGGGGGCATGGGGATCGTCCACAAGAACATGAGCATCGCTGCCCAGGCCGCCACCATCACCAAGGTGAAGAAGGCTGTCACTGGCGTGATCTCCGACCCGATCACCATGCGCCCGCAGCAGACGGTGGGCGAGGCTCGGCGCATCATGCGGGAGCACAATATCTCCGGCGTGCCCGTCACCGTCGACGGTCAGCTGAAGGGAATCCTGACCAACCGCGACCTGCGGTTCGAGCGCCGGCTGGACCGTCCGATCCGCGACATCATGACCAACGAGGGGCTGGTGACCGTGGCCCCGGGAACGGCGCTGGAGCGCGCCAAGGATCTGATGCAGGAGCACAAGATCGAGAAGCTGCTGGTCGTGGATAAGAAGGGACTCCTGAAGGGGCTCATCACCATCAAGGATATCGAGAACGCCAGCCGCTACCCGAAGGCGGTGGTGGACGATCGCGGTCGCCTGCGCTGCGGGGCGGCGGTGGGTCCGGGGCAGATGGACCGCGTCCAGGCGCTGCTGGATGCCGGCGTCGATGTGATCGTCATCGATACCGCCCACGGGCACTCCCAGGGCGTACTGGACGCCGCTCGCGCCGCCAGGGCGACCTGGCCCGAGCTGCAGCTCATCGTCGGCAACATCGCCACGGCTGAGGCCGCCGCCGCCTGCATTGAGGCCGGCGCCAGCGCCATCAAGGTCGGCATCGGCCCCGGCTCCATCTGCACCACCCGCGTCGTCGCTGGCGTGGGCGTACCGCAGCTCACCGCCATCGCCGACTGCTCATCCGTCGCCAAGAAGGCCGGCATCCCCCTCATCGCCGACGGCGGAATCAAGTTCTCCGGCGACGTCGCCAAGGCGATCGCCGCCGGCGCGGACGTGGTGATGATCGGCTCGCTGCTGGCGGGAACGGATGAGAGCCCCGGTGAGGTGGTGCTGCTCGGCGGCCGCCGCTTCAAGACCTACCGGGGCATGGGCTCCATCGAGGCCATGAAGGCCGGGAGCTCCGATCGCTACTTCCAGGAGGACGTGGTGAGCGAGGCGGGCGATCCCGAGTCCGTCACCCGCAAGCTGGTGCCCGAGGGCATCGTGGGGCGGGTGCCCTACAAGGGGCCGGTCTCCGAGGTGCTCTATCAGCTCGTCGGCGGCCTCCGGGCCTCGATGGGCTACACGGGCAGCGCCGACATCAGGGCCATGCAGGAGGGCTCCCGCTTCGTCCGCATGACCGCCGCGGGCTTCAAGGAGAGCCACGTCCACGACGTGATCATCACCAAGGAGAGCCCGAACTACCGCATGGACTGACCGCGCTCGCTGCCCCAGAGCGAAGACGGCGCCGCCCGAGGGCGGCGCCGCGTCAGCGCAGTCGCTGGCTTATTCGATCAGCGGTTGCCGCCGCCTCGGGTGCGGCCGCCGCCGCCAGCGTTGCCGTTGCCCTTGTCCTTGTCGGCGCTGTCGCCGGTGTTGCCGTTGCCGTTGCCGCCGGCCGCGCCGCCGTTGCCGCCGGCCGCGCCGCCGCTGCCGCGGGTGCCGCCGCGGGTGCCACCCGCCGCGTCGCTGCCGCCCGCGCTGCCGGCGCCGGCGCCGGGGGTGGCCTCACCGAAGGAGCCGGTGAAGGCGCCCATGAAGTTCACCGCCGCGTCCTTGGTGCTGCGGGCCCGGTCGGTGGTCTGGCTGGTGGCCTTCAGGTTGTTCTTCAGGGTCTTGGGAGCCTTCAGAAGATCGGCGGTGGGCACGCCCTTGATGATGTTGGGATCCTTGAGCTGGGTGGGCATCGCGGTCACCGCGGTCTGCAGCGACTTCATCTGATCCGGGATCGCCTTCAGCCCGTCGATAGAGGCCGTGACCTCGGCGATGCCGGTGTTCACCGCGTCGATGGCCTGCTGAACGTTGGCGGGCACGGCGTCGGAGGTGGAGAGCTTCGGCGTGGTGCCGCTCATGGCGACCTCCAGCTTGCCGTCGGCCTTGCTCTTCAGATCCGCGAGGGCGGTGGTGAGGGGAGTGTCCTTGGCGAGCCCCAGAGTGCTGACCAGGCTGCCGGTGGTGTTGTCGATGGACGACTCCACGGCGCTCAGGTTCTTCTGGATGGCCTTGACCTCTTTGAAGACGTCATCAAAGGCCTTGATCCCGGTCATCTCGATCTTGACGTAGTCAGTGTCGCCCTTGTCGTCTTTGTCCTTCTTGGCGTGCGCGGCGGGCGCGAAAGCCACAGAGAGGCCGACGAAAGCGACGGCGATGAGCTGAAGGAAGCGCATGATGTACCTCGTGGTGCGAGTCGCGCGCATTCAACGAATTGGCGGCTCGAATATTCTCGGGGGTCGGTGCCTAAACGGAGATGGTCTCAAGGGTGTCAGCGACCCTGAAGTCGGCGCCGGTAGCGGCGCGCAGTCCTTCAACGGTCTCGCCAGGGGCGATCTCAAGGAGAGTCAACCCCCCTTCGAAGCCGAATACTCCCCGATCAGTGATCAGAAGATCAACAACGCCCACACCGGTCAGCGGCAGGGTGCACGCCTCCAGCAGCTTGGCGTCTCCCCGCTTGTTGTTGTGGGTCATGGTGACCACGACGCGCTTCGCGCCGGCGACGAGATCCATGGCCCCGCCCATGCCCTTGACCATCTTGCCGGGGATCATCCAGTTGGCGATGTCGCCGCTGGCTGAGACCTGCATGGCGCCCAGGATGGTGATGTCGACGTGGCCGCCGCGCACCATGGCGAAGGAGTCGGAGGAGGAGAAGAAGCTGGCGCCGGGCAGCGCGGTGACCGTCTGCTTGCCGGCGTTGATGAGGTCGGCGTCGACCTCGGACTCCAGCGGGAAGGGCCCCATCCCCAGCAGCCCGTTCTCCGAGTGCAGGGTGATGTCGATGCCCTCGGGGAGGTGGTTGGAGACGAGGGTGGGGATGCCGATACCGAGGTTGACGTAGTAGCCGTCCCGGAGCTCCCGGGCGGCGCGGCGGACGATGCCGTTGCGATCCAGTGCCATGTTCTAGGCCTCCCGCACGGTGCGCTTCTCGATGCGCTTCTCGTAGTTGCTGCCCAGGATGACCCGCTGGACGAAGATGCCGGGGGTGTGTACCGCGTTGGGATCCAGCTCCCCGGGCTCCACCAGCTCCTCGACCTCGGCGATTGTGATTCGCCCGGCCATTGCCATCACAGGGTTGAAGTTCCGAGCGGTCGCCCGGAAGATGAGGTTGCCGTGCCTGTCGCCGCGCCACGCCTTGACGAGCGAGTAGTCCGCGGTGAGGCCGGTCTCCAGGATGGTGCGCCGCCCGTCGAAGACCCGCTCCTCACGCCCCTCGGCGCGCAGGGTGCCGACGCCGGTGGGGGTGAAGAAGGCCGCGATGCCCGCGCCGCCAGCGCGGATGCGCTCGGCCAGGCTGCCCTGCGGGCACAGCTCGACCTCCAGCTCTCCGGCGAGGTACTGACGCTCGAACTCCTTGTTCTCACCGACATAGGAGCTGATCATCTTTCGGATCTGCCGGGTCTGAAGCAGCAGCCCCAGCCCGCCGTCGTCGACCCCCGCGTTGTTGGAGACGAAGGTCAGCTCCTTCACCCCCAGCGCCCGGACGGCATCAATCAGGTTCTCGGGGATGCCGCAGAGTCCGAAGCCGCCGGCCATCAGGACCGCGCCGTCCGAGACATCCGCGACGGCCTCGGCCGCGCTCGCGTAGACCTTGTTCACGTCGGTGTTCTCCAAGGAGGTAGCGCAGGTACCCTAATCGTTCGTGTAGCACAGAGCACAAAGAGCCCCTGCGGATACGGCAGGAGCTCTCGTGGGAAACGCGCCGATACGCCGGCGGTCTCGAACGCTACTTGTTGATCTTGACCGCGGAGCGGACCACGACGTAGCCGCCGTTGGGGCCGGGGATGCCGCCCTTGATGAAGAGCAGGTTCCGCTCGGCGTCGATCCTGGCGAGGGTCAGGTTCTGGATGGTGGCCTGCGCGTTACCGAGCTGACCAGGCATCTTCTTGCCCTTGGCGACCATACCGGGGGTGAGGCGGGTACCGATGGAGCCACCGTGACGGAAGAACTCGTGCACACCGTGGGACCGGAGGAAGCCCTTGAAGTTGAACTTCTTCATGACGCCGGCGAAGCCCTTACCCTTGGAGGTGCCGGTGACGTCGACCTTGTCGCCGACCGTGAAGACATCGCTCAGCGCGACGTTGTCGCCGGCGGTGTAGCCGCTGGCGTCGTCGATGCGGATCTCGCGGATGTACTTCTTGGGGGCCGAGTTGGTCTTGGCGAGGTGGCCCTTCATGGGCTTGTTGATGCGCTGCTCCTTCTGCTCCCCGAAGCCGAGCTGGATGGCGTTGTAGCCATCGGAGTCGGTGCTCTTCACCTGGAGGATGGTGCAGGGGCCAGCCTCGACGACGGTGCAGGGGACAACCTGACCCGCATCGTTGAAGAACTGGGTCATGCCGATCTTACGGCCGAGGATACCGGGATTCGAGTTCATAAGAACCTCCGCATTGGACGGGCTTGCAGCGCCCTTCTTACGGTTGAGAGCGGACGGACACACCGCGTGCCTGTCTCAACAGCCAGCCCAGGTATCGCCGGCGCTCGATGAGCGCAAGCCTCATTCCAGCCCGCCTCAGCGGCTCAGTAGCAGAGCCCGATCCCGGCCATCCCGATGACGTAGTCGGGTTCGGCGGGATCGTTGGAGATGATGTGCAGGGTGTTGGCGTCGACCCCGGCGGTGGACCAGTAGTCGATGTCCGTGCCGGTGCTGCTGATCACCCAGGTCACCTCGACGCTCGTCGACGCGCCGGGCGCCAGGGTCGTGGCGAAGAAGGTCGGCATGAAGAAGGTGCCGGACGTGAAGATGCCGTCGTTGTTGACGTAGGCATCGCTGACGTCGAGATCCCGATCGCCTTCGTTGCTGATGGTCACTCTGTGGCTGTCCTCGATGTCGAAGATGCCGCAGAAGCTGTAGAAGGTCGGGGTGACGTACGGATCGGCGTCGCCGGTATCGACCCGGATGCGCGGGGAGCAGATGCTGCAGGGCTCATAGCCCTCGCCGCGCAGGCTGATCGAGGTCTCCTGCTCGAAGTCGCCTTCCCAGTTGAAGGTGACATCCCCCGCGATCAGCCCGTAGGTCGTGGGCCTGAAGTTGACGGAGATCTCCCGGGAGGAGCCGCCGGCGAAGGTGTAGGGCAGCGCGATCTCGCTGCCCCAGCTGAAGGTGGAGTCGTCGAACTCGATGGACTCGAGCACGACGCTCTCGTCACCGGGGTTGCTCAGGGTGATGAGCTCGTAGTCCCACGCACCGACGTCGATCTGACCGAAGTCGATGCTGACCGCGGAGGCGACCAGCTCACCGGAGACGGGCGCGGTGCCCGTGTCGGCGTCCGCGTCCGCATCGGAGTCGGCGTCCGCGTCACCATCCGCGTCGGCGTCGGCGTCCGCGTCGACGTCGACATCCACGTCCGACTCGGTGTCGAGGCCGGCGGTGTCGTCGCTGACGCTGCTGTCACCGCCGCCAGCGTCTGTGTCCGCCGTGTCCCCATACTTGGAGAGGCCCAGGCAACCGGAGAGGATCAGGACCAGTGGGAAGGCGGACATAAGCAACTCAGAAGGTGTACTTCAGGTAGCCCGTGACGTTGGTGCCGAGGTCGAAGCCCACGGCATAGAAGAAGTCCACGTCAGCGCCGATCGAGAAGTGGGAGAGCTTCGAGTAGTACTCGAAGGTCGGGCCAGCCGCACCTAGCGGGTGGATACCGGTATGGTAGCCCGGATCCTCGGAGAGTCCCCACTCGGTGTTCAGAACGTCCTCCTGATAGAAGGTCTCGTCCATCAGGAGGGGAGAGGTGAGCACACCGCCGCCCGCCCGCAGGCCGATGCCGAAGCGGCGGTTCAGGTAGGCCGACCACTCGAGGGTCGCCAGGAAGGTGTAGGTCCGCAGGTCACCCTGGACACAGGGGGCGGGCCCGCTGCCGGAGGCGGAGCAGCCTTCGAGCCCCTGGTTCTCGTAGTGAGAGCCGTTGTGTACGCCCTGGAAGAGGCCGATCTCCCAGGCCAGCGAGGACTTCTGGTTGTCCACGAAGTCCTGACCGATGCCGAGCCCGACAGAGGTTCCGGGGTTCACATAGCCGGCGAAGTCCAGGAGGTAGATCGCACCGCCGACGTTGGCCTTTGCGTAGAAGCCGCGAGCGACTTCCTTGACCTCTTGTTCAGAGATGTCACGCCCCCTCTTCTTCTTGGAGCCGTCTTCGGATTCGTTGTCCAGGTCTTCATAGTCCTGGGCAGACGCCGGCGCGCTGAGGAAGGGGGTGCTGATCAGAGAGAGCAGGGCGATACGAAGCATCTAAGGGACTCCACGAGGGGCGGAATCTATCACAATCGAGGACGGGGAGGTGGGTACAAGAAGGCCCCGAGGTGGTCCTCGGGGCCTTCATGACACCCTCTTAACAGGTGTCCCTTGAAGGGCGAACCCTTCAAGGAATCTGTCAGCCGATCAGCCCGGCGCGAAGAGGAAGGGGTAGGAGACGATAACGATACCGCCGCCCTTGGGCTGGGGGAACTGGAAGCGCAGGAAGCGTCCGTTGATGCACTGCTCGACCGCGGGGCTGCCCATCGTGGAGGACTTGGTGCTCGCGGAGGAGACCGTGCCGTCCTTGGCGATGACGAACTTGACGACGATCTTGCCGCCCAGCTCCGGGTTCTTGGTCAGCTCGCGCTGGTAGCAGTAGCGAATCTGGTTCATCTGACGCTTGATGACCGCGTCGATGAGGGACTTGTCGAGGGCGCCCAGGATGATGGGGTCACCGCCGATCTGGCCGATGCCGCCCGTGCCCTTGGCGCCGAAGTGCCCCGCGCCGGAGCCGTAGCCGCTGGCGCCGCTGCCGCGACCCTTGGTGCCCATGCCGCCGAGGCCGTCCGCCGTACCGCCGCCGCCGAGGCCGGAGCCGCGAGAGCCGAGGCCGCCGGAGCCGATCTGGGTGCCCTTGGCGCCGATCAGGCCGCCGATGCCGCCGGCGATGTCGGAGGACAGACCGGAGGAGCCGAACACGCCGTCGAGCTCGGAGCCGTCACGGAGCGCGCCGAGTACACCGGCGTTCTCAGCGATCTCCTTGTCGACCTGCTTCTTGTTCATCTCGACCTTGTTGCCCTTGGCCCGGTCCATCTTGGCGTCCTTCTTGCCGACCTTGCCTTCTTCCTTCTTGGCCTTGGCGCCCTCACCGGCGTCCTCGTTGCCCGAGGGCTTGGACTGCTCGCGGTTCTTCTCGACCTCCGGCTGCTCAAGGAGCAGCTCGACGAAGCGGTCGGGGATCTCCATGACCTCGTTGGCGGGGCGCGGGGGCATGGTGGCGATGATGATGCCGACCATGGCGCCGAGGAAGCCGACGAAGGAGAGGATGCCCAGGAAGGGGTAGTCCAGATCCTCGGTCATCTTGGCGACGACCCGCTTGCCGGGGTGCACCATCTGGCCGAAGAAGATCACGTGGCCGATGTCGACCAGGATGCGGGCGCCCTCAGGCACGTCGACCTGGTAGCCGCCGCCGCCGGTGGAGCGGGCCTTGCCCGACTCGATCAGCTCATGGAGCGTGTGGCGGTTCTCGCCGATGTCCATGAAACCGGCCCATTGGTCGGTGAAGTTGCAGACGAAGCCGCCGCCCGCGCCCTCGAAGAGCGAGTACTCCTCGGTGGGGAGGTTCTCGGAGGGGACGTAGAACTCGGTGCGCCACTCCTCGGAGGCCTCGGAGAGGGTCGGGGGGAACATCCAGGCGATCTTGGCGAAGCCGGACGGCACCCAGGCGATGGGCTGACCCACCAGCCGCCAGCGATGGCCCGTGCTGGAGCCCACGGTCACCTCTTTGGTGCCCTTGGGGTAGTGCTTGATGTCCATGATGGTGTCGCCCCAGATCTCGGCGACCTCCAGGACCTGGGCCTTGGTGCGGTCGATGCCGACGTCGCTGGACGCGGTACCGGAGCGCATGATGAAGGCCATGACATCCTCGGAGATGTCATCGGAGATGATCTCCTCGGCGGTCTTGGGCGCCGCGGCGCTGTCCTCGGCGCGGGAGGCGGCCACCGCGGCGGCGACCTCGGCGCTGTCCACGAGCTGGGTGGCCTCTTCCTCGACATGCGGGCGGGCGATGCCGACCACAATGCTCAGATCCCCGAGGCCGATGGTGTCGCCGTCACTGAGCTCGGCGTTGACCACCGAGTCGCCGTTGACCTTGGTGCCGCCGTCGCCGACGAGGTCGAGCACCTGCACGGTGCCGTCGTCGTTGAGGTTGATGACGGCCTGCAGGTCAGCCAGCGCGTCGTCCTCGATGCGGAGCATCGCGGCCGGGCCCTTTCCGATAGTGACACTCTCGGCTGAGAGCTGCTCCTCGTGGATCAGCTCATCGCCGCGCAGAACCTTGAAGGTGAGGGTGACGGTATCCGCCATGGGGATCCTTCGTCCCGATCGCAGGCTTCAGCCCGAGATGCAGAACTTACGAGCGCGATGAGCGCGCCGAGGGTGTAGGTGGGAAAGGGGTACTACTTGATCTGGTCGACCGACTTGTCCATCTCGTCATTGAAGTCGGACCGGAGCTTGATCAGAGGGTTGAAGGAGCCGCGCTTACGATCGAGGAGCAGCGCGCCCTGAGGCTTGACCATCTCACCGGTGACCTCCACGCCCTCGAAGTCGATCTCGGTGCGCTTCTTGTAGGTCACCTTGCGATCATCGTCCTGTGCGTAGGCCGGAGCGGCGAATGCGGTGAGGGCGAAAATGGCGAGGGTGGCTCGAATGAGATTGGTCATGTCTCAACTCTCTGGTTGCTTATGGTTTGTAGAATTGCCGGATCGGGGGTTCGGAGACAAGCGTTTGCCTGTCAGGTGAACGTCAAACCGCAGTTGACCGATGCCTGACACGCTCCATAAACCGTGAAGACAGGCGGATCGGCCTCTTTTTGGGGGGATCTGGGGTGCGTTGACACCGTCTTGACAAGCGGTCCCGCCAGGGGTCTTGAGTCGAAACGACGAACCGCCGCTACGGATACAGGATCGTAGCGGCGGTCGGGGGATTGCATGGGGAGAGACGAGCTTACTCGCCGCCCTCAGCACCCTCGTCGCCGGCTTCGTCACCGCCGGTGCGCTCACGGCCAGTCTCCGCGGGGGCCTCATCGCCGCCGGCGGGGTCGCCTTCGGCCTCATCACCGCCTTCCTCGGGCGCCTCGTCGCCGCCGTCATCAGCCGGGGGCGCCGCACCGCCGCCGCAGAAGGGGATGAGCTCGTTCACCATGGGCTCGAACTGCTCGAGCATGGTCATCATGTCGCCGGCCATATCCAGCTCTTCGGCGTCGATGACGGTCTGGGCCTGCTCGGCGATCATCTGGAAGTCGCCCAGCATGTCCATGGCGATGACGTCGGGGCAGCTGGCCTGCTCGATCTTGCCGTTGAAGGTCGCGAGGCGACTCTTCAGCTCGTCGAGCTGCTTCTTCTGAAGCTCGCGCAGCTCCTTCTCGCGCTGCTTGCGCTCATCCTCTTCCTTCTTGCGCTGATCCTCTGCGTCCTGGAAGGCGTCGATCTCCTTCTTCAGGGGGAAGACCTCGTCGGTGGGGGAGAGGTTGCCCTGGTTCTTGTCGATGAACTCATCGAGGATCTTCTGCGCGGCCTTGTAGTCCTTGACGTAGTAAGCCTGGAGCTTGGCGGCGTTGAAGTAGACCGTACGGTTGGTCGCGGGGACCAGCCCGAAGAGGTGATCGTAGGTGCGCTCGGCGCCCTCAAGATCCTTGACGCCGCGCTGAGCGACCGCGAGGCCGATGTGGGCGTCGACGTTGGCGGGATCGTTCTTGGCGACGGGCTCGAAGGTGGTCATCGCCAGGAAGAAGTCACCGGAGTTCAGCGCCACGAAGCCGAGGTTCAGGTTGGCCTCGGGGGTCGTGGGGGCGACCTGGATGGCGGTCTTGAACTCTTCGATGGCGGCGGACTCGTCCCCCTGCTTCAGGTAGGTGAGCCCCATGTTGTTGTAGATACCGGGGTCGCCGTCCTTCAGGGTCTTGGCCTTCTCCGCGCAGAGCTGGCTCATCTGGAGCTCACCCTTGGCGAAGTAGGCCCGGGACAGGTTGCGGTAGGTGGCGACGTTCTGGTGATCGACCAGCAGCACCGTGCGGGCGACCTCGATGGCCTCGTCGTAGCGACCGGCATCCGTCAGCGCCTCGGCGAGGGAGTTGATGACCTCGATATCGCCGGGGTTGTTGTCGACGTAGCCCTGGTAGATGGCCGAGGCCTCATCGGCCTTGCCGCTGCTGCCCAACATGTCGGCCAACGCGAAGGCGGCGGTCTTGTAGTTGGGGTCCGCGGCGACGGCGGCGCGGAAGTGCTCCTCGGCGTCGTCGGTCTGCCCCAGCTTCAGGGCGACCCAGCCGGCGTTGTAGTAGGCCTTGGCCCCGCCGTTGTTGATCGCTGAGCGGCTGAAGGCGTCGTACGCCGAGGCGTAGTCGAGATTGCCTTCCTTATCGGGGCTCTTGAGCATCTTGACGCCGGCGTCAAAGAGCAGCGCGGGATCAGTGGTCTCGGCTGTGATGTCGGGGAGATCGTTCTTCTCTCCGCAGCCTGAGACAATGGGCGCGCCGACCATGAAGGCCAGCAGGAGCATCAGATTGGGTACGGATCGGGAAAACCTGTACATGATGTGTGTGTCCTTTGTCCGGCCTAGCGGCTCGTCTCGTAGTCGTAGGTCACGGTGGCGGCGCTGGAGTACGTCGGCTCGAGGATCTCCTCGTAGAAGCCCGGGAAGTCATCCGGCCGCAGCTCACCCAGCTGACGGTTCGCGAAGGCAGTGTTGTCGTTGTAGAGGTTGAGCTCGTAGCTCTTACCCAGCGCGGTGGCGTAGGCGTCTACGGCCTTCTCCTCCGACGGGTAGGCCTTGTCTTCCAGCGCCATCTTGTAGAACTCGGCCTGGTCCTCGGTGAGGTAGGTCGGAACGAAGGCGGTGCGGAGGCTGGAGGCCATGTTCTCGTAGGAGCGGCCCAGGCGGACCAGGGCGGCGACACCCCACTCGCCGGCGCCGGTCTGGATGACCTCGACGCTGGACTTCTCGAACTCCTGCAGGGCCTTGGCCTTGGCCTTGAGCTGGTCGACGGCGACCTTGTCCTGGACTGCCTTGCCGGCGCCGGGGCCGGGGCCGGAGAGGCTGAGCGCCAGGTACTTCTCGTAGTCAGCTTCAAAGAGCTTGTAGAGCATCTCGCCGGCGAACTCGGGAGCGACCGCGAACTCGGCGCCGCCCTCCTTGGCCTGGTTGTACCAGGTGATGGAGGACTTGTAGTGGGTCAGTGCCTGAGCGCTCTGACCGCTCTCCTCGAGCGCGCGGCCGTAGTGCATGCGGGCGAACATGAGCTGGTCGCCGGACACGCCCTTGGGATCCTTCTGCTCGAAGAAGGTCTTGTAGACCTTGCCGGCCTGGTCCCACTGACCGTTGTCCTCGTAGGTCTGGCCGATGGTGAGGGTGACGTCCTGGGCGTTCTCCTCATCGGGGTAGGCGGCGAGCCACTGCTGGTAGTTCTTGATGCCACCCTGCCAGTCACCCAGCGCGTTGCGGAACAGCGCGGCGGAGTAGATGGCGGCCTTGGCGCCCTCGTGCTCCTTGTCGAGGCTGAACAGCTTCTCGTACCACTGGGCGGCCATCGCGAAGTCGGCCACGTTCTCGTAGTCGAAGCCCAGCGAGCCCACGGTGTCCTTGTAGTACTTGGACTTGGGGAACTTCTCGACCAGGATGATGCGGGTCTCCATCGCGCGGGAGACCTGCTTGGTGTTGTAGTAGTAGACCGCGGCGTTGTTGAGCGCGAGGTCGGCGTTCTCCGAGGAGGGGAACTCCTCGTAGAAGGCGACGTAGGCGTCGGCGGTCTTGGCCTCGTCCTTGGACTTGGCGAACTCCTGCTCGATGAGCTTCAGGCTCGCGTTCTCGTAGACCTTGAGCACGTCGGTCTTGAACTGCTGGTTGGAGCCGAGGCCCTCCTGCTTGTAGAAGGCCTGGGAGACCTCCTTGAGCTTGGACCAGTTCTCGACGAGGGCGAGGGAGTCGAGGATGAGGTTGGCGGCCTGCTCGGCCTCCGTGGTGTTCGGCGCCATCCCGATGACGATGCGGAAGCGATCCGCGGCCTTATCGAAGTGGTTCTTACCGTAGTAGAGGTAAGCCGACTCGTAGATCATGTTCTTGGTCTTGGCGTCGTCCGGGTACAGCTCGGAGTACTGATCCAGGGCGTCGAGCTTCTTCTGCTCCCACTCGGTGATCTCCATGGGCTCGGTGGAGCCGCCGGGGCCCGCGCTGCGGGTGGTGCCGCCCTCGGTCTTGATCATCTCCTTGGCGGAGAAGATGGCGGCCTCGGCGCAGAACTTGGAGCTCTTGCCCTTGGGGTCGATCTTGACCACGGCCATGTACTGGGTGTAGGCCTCGTCGAACTTCTTGACCTCGTAGAGGAGCTCGCCGTAGCCGTAGCGCATGTCGTAGGAGTTCTTGGAGTCGGGGAACTCATCGACGTAGACGCTGTAGGCGTTGTAGGCGAGGCTGTAGCTCTCCTTGCCCGCGGGGCCGAGCTTGCGGGCCTCCTCGTGGTAGGTCTTGGCGACGGTGCGGAGGTTCTTCTCCAGGTAGTCGCTGGCGTCCTGGATGGCGTCGGGGTCGGAGGCGTTCTTCTGGGCCCAGGCGCTGGACTTGCCGTAGGTCTTGCGCATGCGCTCGACCTCCGCCAGGATCTCCTTCTTGCGGCCGATCTTGGTGTAGGCGGCGATGATCTCGTTCTGGTACTCAGGCGCCTCGGCGGCCTGGGGATCCTCGGCGATCAGGCGGCGGTAGGTCTGGATGCACTCCTCGAACTTGCCCTGCTCGAAGTAGGTGCTGGCCAGCCGCTTGAGCATGGAGCGGATGAGCTCCTTCTTGCCCAGCTTGTTGAAGTAGGCGTAGGCCTCGTCCATCTCGCCCGCGTCGGCGAAGAAGCGGACCAGATCCTTCAGCGCCTCGTCCTGGAGCTGGAGGTTGGACTTGGCGCCGCCGCCGGCCTCGGAGGACATGGAGTAGGCGACGACCGACTTCATGGTGTCGATGGACTTGCCGTACTCACCGACGTTGTAGTAGCACCACGCCAGCTTGTACATGGCGAAGGGGTACTTGTCGGAGTTGCGGTAGGCGGAGGCCTTCTGGTAGGCGAGCAGCGCCTTGTAGGCGTTGCTGTCTTCGAAGTAGTGCTCGCCGATCATGACGTAGGCGTCGGGAACCCAGCCGGACTCGGGGTAGGACTTCACCAGCCGGGTGAACTCCTTGACCGCCTCCTTGCGCTTCTCGGTGTCCCAGAGCGCGTTGGCCATGTAGTAGCTGGCCTCATCCGCCCGGGAGAAGGTCGGGTAGTTGCTCAGGATCTGCGAGTACAGCTTGATCGACCGGCCCTGCCACTTGGCGGACTCGGCGTGGTCCGGGTTCATGCTGTCGGTGTTGCAGGCGTCATCGTTGAAGCAGGCGTCGAACGCCTCCTGGTAGCTCTGATCCTCGCTCAGGCGGATATCGCGACCCTCCTCGAAGTAGAGGTCGGCGAGGCGGAGCATCATCTCGGCCTTGGTCTCGCCTTTGAGCGTGCCGCGGGAGAGGAGCTCCTTGGCGAAGTCCATCTCCTCGTGGCGCTTCTCGCGGGCTGCCTGTCGGTAGGCCTCGGAGATGTCCGACTGAGAGTAGTCAGACATCTTGAGGGCCTTACGCTCCTCACGATCGGAGCGCTCGGCCTCTTCGGCCTGAGCGACGCCGCTGAACAGGGGCGCCCCCGCAAAAGCGAGGGCGAGAGGAATGAGCGTGAGCCGGAGCTTCATTTAGAGGACTCCTCGCCCCCCTGGGGAGGGGGGCTTCAAGTTTTACTGGCAGGAACCCTGCTCGGTGTAGTGGTAGTAGCCGAGCTCGTCCTTCCAGAACTCGCCGTTGAACGGCCAGTAGATGAAGTCGACGGCGGTGGCGAAGTCGATGTCGAGACGGCTGGTCTGGTCCAGCAGCTCAGTGTTGGACATCCTGTAGTTGTAGTCGGCGCGCTGGGCGCTCACGACCTCGAAGCGGATGATCTCGGACTGGCCGAGCAGATCCTCGAGGTAGTTGGCCATGTCGGCCATCTCGGCCAGCAGCAGCAGGCCGGCGCGGCGCTTGTAGGTCTGGCGGTCCCGCTCGATGACCTCGGAGAGGCCCGAGCCCACGGAGTCCTTCCAGGCAGCCTTCTGGGAGTCAATGAGCTCCAGCTCGGCGTCCATCAGGTCCAGGTGACGGACGAGGCCGGCCAGTGACTGGTTCTGGAGGAAGGTGTTGAACATGGACTTGGGCAGAACGCTCGCGCCGGGGGAGCCCTCGAAGTAGGTCTCGTAGGCCTGGTCAGCGAGCTTCTTGCCCTCAGAACTCCTGTACTGCTCCGTGAAGTCCTTCAGCTCGTTGGTGATGGGATGAATCTCATCCTCGAAGCGGAGCAGCTCCTTCTCGACCTGCGAGTACTCGCAGAGGTTGAAGAAGGTCAGCGCGCGCAGCACCGTCGCCTCGGGGGCGAAGTAGTTGTCGCTGTAGAAGGGCGAGCGGATCGTCAGGATCTGCCCCAGCGCCATGTTGAGGTCGTTCTGCATGAAGTTGGCCCAGGAGGCCTCGAACACCGCCTGGGGCCAGACCGACGACTCGTGGGGGACCAGATCGTAGTACTTGGTCGCCTCGTCGAAGCGCTGGATGCTGTAGTAGATGCGGGCGACGTTCACGAGCGAGAGATCCCGCAGGCGCTCGACCTCCTTGAGCTCGCGCTCGGAGAAGACGTCGATGGCGTCCGCGTCGCGGATGACGTCGCGGAAGGCCTTCACCGCGGACTTCAGGCGGCCCTGGCGGTTGTAGATGACGCCGTCGAAGTACTTGGAGCGCAGGTACAGATCCGACTTGGTCGAGATCTGCGAGAGGTAGCGCTGAGCGTCGGCCAGCTTGTCCTGCTCGTAGAGCCGAACCCCCATCAGGTAGTAGAGGTGGTTCTTGGCCTGGCGGGGGTACTCATCCGGCGGGATCTTCGGCACGATCTTCAAGAGATCGGTGTCGTCGCCGGTGTACTCGGCGACCGCGACCAGCTTGGGCAGGGCGTACTTGAAGTAGGGGCTCGAAGGCCCGAGCTTCAGCACGTCCAGGAAGTAGTGCTGGGAGGCGTGGTACATCTTCAGGTCGTAGAGGCACCGGGCCAGGTAGTACTTGATCTTCGGCTCTTCCGCCGGGTAGGTCCCGTCGGCGAGCACTTCGTAGAAGACCTTGGACGCGCTCAGGGGCTTGTTGGCCCGGTAGAGCTCGATGGCGTCCTCGATGACCTGGGGGCTGCGGCCCTCATCCACCTCGTCGCCGTCGGTCAGATCGCCGCCGTCGTCGGTGCGGGTGCGGCCGCCGCCGAGGGCGTCGTCGTCATCCCACTCGTCGGTCGGCGGCGGGGGGGCCACGTCCACCGGCGCGGTGTCGACGTTGGAGGCGGCCATCTGGCCCTCCACCGCCGCGATGACCGCGCCGGGGGCGCCGTTGGAGCGCAGGCAGCTGACGTCCTCGTCGGTGAACTTGTCGCCGGAGTCTTCGATCGTCTGGACGACGATGTTCTCCGGGACGGACACGTTCACCATGTTCATGATGTCCTTGCAGCCGAGCGCCGCCTCCGCCTGGGGGGCGGCTGCGGCGGCGAGGATGCCAAGGAGTCCGATACGGATCAGAGCGTTAGACTTCATGGTTAGCGGTCCATGCCCGGGAAGAAGAAGGAGACGGCGGCGGAGAGGATGAAGTTGTTCTTCATCTCCAGCGTCGTTGAGTTGACCGTCTCGATGTAGACCAGCGACCGGGCGTCGACGCGCACGGCGAGGTTGTTGTTGAGGATGACCCGCACGCCGCCGCCGAAGTTGGTGGTGGGGTGGATCTGCACCGCCGTCGCCTGGGCCTTCTCGTCGGTCTCGTCGACACCCAGCGCCTCCAGGTCGTCCTGGGTCTGGGTAAAGCCCATGCCGAAGGCGCCGAAGAGGTCGAAGCGGATGATGCTCCGGCCGTTGACCGCGACCTTCCCGTAGATGGGGGAGAACTGGAAGGTGCCGTTGCCGTAGAGGGTGAGCTTCGAGATGTCGGGGGAGACGTGGTTCTCGTTGACGAGCTGCTTGGTCAGCGGCTTCCAGTCCACCTCGCCCAGGTCCGGGGAGTACCCGAAGTTCCCCTCGATCGCGAAGATCTCGGTGAGGTGGTAGCCCAGACTTCCGTTGACGATGTACCGGTTCAGGAAGGGGTCGTTGGTGACGAAGGCGGGGCCGACGGTCGCCTCAAAGCGGCCGAGCTTCAGGAAGTCCTTGCGCTCGAGCACCTTGATGATGCGCTTGGCGGAGGCGGCCTCCAGCTCGAGCACGTCCTCGCTGGAGACGCCGATGCGGTCATCGATGTCGCCGGAGCGCAGGTCGTCCTGCTCGTCCCGGACGGAGTCGCCGGAGTCCTCGCCGAGGATGTCGTCGAGGAAGTCGTCGTCATCATCCTGGGCCAGGGCAGGCAGCCCCAGGCCCATGAGTGCGGCGAGGACGGGGAGCTTCAACAGGTTTCGCATGGTGTGTGCTCCCAGGCCTAAAATTCGGTCATCCGCTCCCGCATCTGCGGGAGGAAGATGGAGATACCGGCCGAGGCGATAAAGTTGTTGTAGATGCGCTTCTCGGTGACCGGGACGGAGGGGTCGTACTGGGGCTGGTCGCCCACGTAGATGTACGACCGCGCGTCGATCTTGAGCGCGAGGGACTGGTTCAGGAAGAAGTCGGTGCCGATGCCGATATTGACCGGCACGGTCACCGCGGCTTCCGCCTCGCTCAGCGCGACTGGCGACTCACCGGCTTCGGTGTTCGCCGTGTCGTCGTAGATGGCCTGGTACTTGTTGATCGACAGCATCCCCAGCCCGAGCGAGCCGTAGAGGTCGAAGTTCAGCACCGTCTCACCGACGAGGTTGATCTTGCCGTAGATGGGGGCCCAGTTGGCGGAGAAGGTCGCCGCGAGGGTCATCTTCTCCAGCGGCTGCTGGAACTGCACCGCCGAGTCGCCGCTGTGGGCGATGTCGACGAGGACAGTGGTGAGATCCTTGAGGTCGGTCTCGCCGAGATCCGGCGAGTAGAGGATCTGACCGCCGACCGCGAAGGTCTCGGTGAAGTGGTAGCCGAGCAGCACCCCGCCGACATAGCGGCGGACCATCGGGTTGTTGGGGACGTAGCCGAGGACCGGGGCAACCTCGAAGCGCTTCTCCTTGAGGAAGAAACGGTTCTGGATGGCGTCCTTGGCCTTGGTGTCTCCACGGAACTCGGAGAGCGCCTCCTCACCGGGGCCATCTTCGGCCGCTGCGGTTGGGGCGATCGCCAGCGCCGCCGCTGCCAGCGCCGCTGCGGGCGCGGCGCTACGGACCAGCTTCTGGAGGGCGTTCATCGGGGTGGTCTCCTGGTGCAGAACAGAGCGAAGCGGGAACATAGCACGCATGTGTCAGCGGCCCGTCAAGGGACTTGTCAGGCAGATGTCAGGCGCGCTGTGGGGCATTTTCTACGGTGTTGGCCGGCATGGATAGCCGAGGCCGGACGACCGTGTCAAACGCTCTGTGTCCACAGCCCGCGCGACCCTTCAGTCTTCCGTCACTCAATGCGGAGCTTCTGGGTCCACCAATCCATCCCGCCCCGGCGATCGCGGGCGACGATCCAGAGCGTGACGTCCACGGGCTCGTCCCCGGCGTCCTCGCCGGGATCCGCCACGTATTCCATGGTGGTGTAGGGGTAGAGGCTGTAGGGGTTGGTCGCCGGCGCGCCGTGCGTCATGTAGAAGGTGAGGTAGGGCTCCTCGGTGCGCGTCTCCTCATCGCCGTCGTCGTTGGTGAACGAGTAGGTCTGGATGGAGGCCTCGTCAAAGAGGGGCTCGATCGCGTAGGTCTGCTCACGCGTGAGGGTGATCGTCCCTCCCGGGGCGACCTCCTGGCCGTCGATGAGGAGGCGAGCGATCACCGGGTTCTCATTGGGGGTGGACGCGAGAGAGATGGGGATGCGCTTGTAGGCGATCTCCACGTCGATCTCTTCATCCAGCGGCGCGCCCTGGGTGTTGGGGATCGCCGTCAGGGTGACGAGCAGGTTCAGCCCCTCGTCCCGCTCCTCCTCCGTGAGCTCGTTGAGCAGCGCGGCGTCGGGCAGGTAGGGGTTGATCGGGCTCTCGCCGATGCCGAAGTACTCCAGGCTGTCGAGCAGCTCGGCGATCTCCTCGTCGGTCATGGTCTCCAGCGCGTCCGCGTCCAGGCTCTCCACGGCGCTCAGATCGCAGCCGAAGGCGTCGGCCGCGCTGGCGAGGCAGCCGATCCAGGTCACCGCCTCCATCTCGTAGGTGGGGTGAACCACCAGCGCGGAGAGCTGCGCCGGCTGGCCGGGCACGGGCTCGGCGGGCTCGGACTTCACCGCGAGGATGCGGGTGCGATCGATCTCGTAGGACTGGGAGAGGGTCTCCGCGCCGCAGCCAGCGAGCAGCAGCAGCAGGGCGCTGATTGCAGCGGGCGTCTTGGGAATGGGCATCTTAGAAGTTCCACTCGAAGGAGAAGCCCGGGGAGGGGATGAAGGGGAGGCCGCCGATGTAGCGGGACTCGGTGTAGTCGTAGTTGTCGAGCGTGAACTCGGGGTTCTCGCCCTTGTAGACGTTCAGGGCGTCCATGTAGAGCTCGAACCAGCCGCGCTTGAACACCCACCGCTTGGAGATGCGCAGGTCCAGGGCGCTGTACGGGGCCAGGCGCTCGCCGTTGCGGTCGGCGCTCTGGAAGGCGAAGTACGAGTCCTGATCGATGTCGTAGATGCCGCCCTCGTAGGGGGTGTACGGGTTGCCGGTGACGTACTGGAAGCGGCCGCCGAACTCGATCTCCCAGGGGAGCCGGTAGGAGCCCACCGCGGTGGCGATGTGGGTCTGATCGAAGTCGTAGGTGTACCAGCCCTCTTCGTCGCCGAAGGGGCTCATGTCGCCGTCGGGGCTGTCGTTGCGCTCCGAGCGGGAGAGCGTGTAGCTCAGCCAGCCGAAGAACTTGCCCACCGGATCCCGGCGCAGGATGAACTCCAGCCCGTAGATGCGCCCGAGGCCGTCGTTGACGTAGTACTGATCCGCGCCGCTGGCGATGTTCGGGTTGGCGACGATCTGACCGGTCAGCGCCTTGTAGAAGCCCTCCAGCTCGGCGTTCAGGCCCGGGATGAGCTGCTGCTCCCAGCCGAGGGCGCTGGCCCAGGCCCGCTCGTAGCCGAGGTCCACGCCCAGCCCGTCGGGGCGGTAGGACTCGAAGGGCTGCGGGGGCTGGTGGTAGAGCCCCGAGCCGCCCTTGATGAACATGCCGTCGGCGAGCCGCGCGCGGAAGGTGAAGCGGGGGTCGGGGGCGAGGATGCTGTACTGGCCCGGGATGTTGACGTAGTTCAGCCGGATACCCGGCAGCAGCAGCAGCGCCTCGGGATCGTCCAGCGGGCGGATGGCCGCCTTGGCGTAGAAGTCCGGACCCCAGCCGCTCTGGGTGCCGTTGATGTCGAACTCGTTGCGCTCCCCGATGGGATCGAAGTCGATCAGATCGTCGGGGTTGAAGGGCAGCTCGAAGGCGTAGGTGGCCCAGCCGCCGATGAAGTCGACGCCCGGGGTCAGCTCCAGGTGGTCGTTGGGCTTCCAGGGCGCCTCGGCCCGCACCTCGATGGTGTACTGGGTCAGCTCCAGGGAGAGCGTGTCGCCGAAGCCGGTGTAGCTGTAGTCGACGCCGAAGCTGGGGATGAGCTTCAGGGTCCAGTCGCCGACCGGCCGCTGGATCTTCACCAGCCCCCGGTGGGTGCCGTAGTCGACGCCGATGTCGCCCTGGAAGTCGGAGTCCGTGCCCTGCGCGAAGCTGTCAGGGGTGGAGACCAGGAGCTGATCCCGGAAGCCGAAGACGAAGGCGGTGATGTCGGTGGGGTTCTCGTTGTCGTACCGGTAGCGCAGCTGGTAGTCGAACCAGCGGGGGCTGGCGGTGAAGCCGCCGCTCTGTCGCTGGATGGGCGCGAGCACGAGGTCGATGTAGGAGCGCCTGGCGGCGACGCCGACGTGGTGCTGGCCGTCCTTGCCGTGCCGGCCCTCGTAGAGCCCGCCGCTGTCGAGCAGGTCGGTGGACCAGGAGAGGCGCTGCTTCTCCGGCGCCTCCTCCTTCATCTTCACGTCGATGGCCCCGCCCATGGTGCGGCCGTACTGCACGCCGTAGCCGCCGGGCAGGTAGTCGACCGACTCGATGAGGTCGGGGTTGAAGACCGAGGAGTAGCCGCCCAGGTGGTAGATGAGCGGGATGCGGATCCCCTCGATGTAGACGCCGGAGTCCTCGGGGTTGGAGCCGCGGATGATGAGCACGCCCGTGCCGAAGGGCGAGCGGGCCGCGCCGGGCAGGGACTGGATCACGCGGATGGGGTCGCCGAAGGTGCCCGGGACGCGGCGCACCTCCTGCATGGTGATGGTGCGGCGGGTGATCTCCTCGGTCTCGCGGCGGTAGAGGCCCACCGCCTCGTTCGCGCCGTAGTCGAGGTTCTTGACCCAGATCTTCGCCTGGGTGACCTCGCCCTCGACCACCTCGACCTCGAACTCGCGGATCTCCCAGCCCGGCCGCATGACCTTCAGGGTCCAGGTGCCCGGCGGCACGCCCCGCAGGGAGAAGGCGCCGGACTTGTCCGTCGCGGTCTCGAAGAGGGGAACCTCCGGATCGTCGCTGGGGATGATCACGGCCATCTCGGCCAGCTCCTGGCTGGTGCCCATCTCGACGACCAGCCCCTCCAGGGTGACGGGCAGATCCTCCGGGGCCAGCTCCTCGACGGGGATCTCTTCCTCGGCGAGCTCGAAGCCGTAGGCGAACTCGATGATCACGGGCACCGGGCCGGTCTCGTCCTCCGCGGGGGAGAAGAGGAAGCCCTGGGCGGCCTCCATCGCGGCCTCGTCGAAGCCGTAGCCCGCGGGCTCCAGCACCTCGGCGGAGACGACCACCCCGGCCTCGTCGATCTCCAGCAGCAGCAGCACGCTGCCTTCGACGCCGGCCTCCTCGGCCTCGGGCGGGTAGGGCGCCTGGTTGAACTCCAGGAGCTCTGGCAGCTTCAGCAGCGGCAGGGGCTCCTCGAGGCCGGTGTCCCCGGCGCCGGGATCGGCGCCGTCGTCCTGGGCCGCGGCGTCGGGGGTGAGCGCGGGTAGCAGCGCGAGCAGCAGTGAGAGCATCAGTCGATCGCCTTGATGGTGCACTTCATCGGGATGCCGGTGACGCCCACCGCCTTATTGCCCTGCTTGCCAGGCTTCCACCGGGTGCTCATCCAGCTGCGCACGCACTCCTCGTCGATGCCGAAGCCGACGGCCTGGCCCATGCGGGCGTTGACGACCGCGCCGCTGGCGTTGATGTCGAGGTAGATGCTCCAGCTCCCCTCGATCTCCTCGCGGCGCGCGGCCTCGGGCACGGCGAGCGCCGGCGGCGCCCCCCTGAGGGTGGGCTGGGTGGTGACGGCGGCGAAGGGGACGGTCGAGAACTCGGTGGCGTCGTCGATGTCCATCAGCTCGTCGGTCGCCTTGGCTGAGGTGGTCGTGCCGGCGCGCACGCTCAGGCCCGAGTTGGCGCCCTCGGCGAAGCTGGAGGCGCTCAGGCCCTGGACCACGCGGCGGGGCTTGGGCTTGTCGTCCGGCGGCGGGGGCGGCTCGTCCGGCGGGGGCTCGACGGGCTCGGGGATGGTCTCATCGAAGGCGATGGGCTCCGGCTCGGGCTCGGGCTCGGGCTCGGGCTCGGGCTCGGGCTCCTCCGGCTCGGGCTCGGGCTCGGGCTCGGGGACCTCCACCATCTCCATCTCGACCCAGACCTCCTCCGCGGGCTCCGGGCGCTCGACGGCGGCCCAGGTTCCCAGGGCGGCGTGGGCGCCGGCGCTCAGGAGCAGCGCCACCACGATGATGGCGTTCTGGAGGCCGCTGTTGCGCTGCTGGGGGATACGCACGCTACCCCCCGGACCGGCGCTTGGACTCGGCCTTGACCACCGCCGGGTCGATGTTGATGGCGAACTTGGTGACGCCCTCCTGCTTCACCACATCGATGAGCCACACGACCTTGCCGTGATCCACGCTCTCGTCGGCGGCGATCAGGCAGGTGACGTCGGTGTCGTTGCTCTTCTCGGTCTGGATGAGCGCGCGCAGCTCGGGCTCGCTGATGGGCTCGCCGTCGAGGAGGAGCTCTCCGCCGTCGGTCAGGGTGAGCCCCAGGGAGGTCGCCTCGGTGGGCTCGCCGGTGGCGGCCTCGGGCAGCTTCACCTTGATGGCGGGGGTCACGATGTAGGAGGTGGTCACCATGAAGATGATGAGCACCACGAGGATGATGTCGACGAAGGGCGTGATGTTGATGTCGGTGATGATCTCGTCGTCACCGCCGCCGAGCTTCGCCGCCACCTCAGGTCCCCACGCTGGACTTGAGGCGCGCCAGCACGAGGTGGGAGAGGCTCTCGGCGTTCGCCAGCAGGGCCTTGTTGCGCTGCTGGAAGAAGTTGTAGAGCACGACCGCGGGGATGGCGACCATCAGGCCGATCGCGGTGGCGACCAGCGCCTCGGAGATGCCGGCCATGACCGCGCTGGCGCTGTCGTTGGTGTCGAGGGAGAGGTCGTTGAAGGCCTTGATGATGCCGAGCACGGTGCCGAACAGGCCCACGAAGGGGGCGTTGGAGCCGGTGGTGCCGAGCACCAGCAGCATGCGCCCCAGGCGCTGCCGCTCGAAGATCATCGTCCCGGCGATGGCCTCCTCGGCGCTGTCGGTGCCGCTCTCGATGCCGGCCTCGACGCCGGCGGCCAGCACCCGCGCCTCCAGCCCGCCGAGCTTGTCCAGGTGCACCCGGAAGCCCTCGGCGTCGCCGGACTTGACGAAGCCGGCGAGGCCTTCTTGCAGCGCGCCGGCGTTGGTCGTGTTGCGGGCGAGGTAGATGCCGCGCTCGATGGCTACAGCGAGGCAGAGGACCGAGAGGCCCACCAGCAGCCAAAGCACCCAGCCGGCGCCCGCCAGCGCGAAGTTGAGGAGTTGCTCTTCAAGGAACATTCAAGGCCCCGCTTCAACCGATCGTGATGGGCGGCAGTTTAACGACGACGCGCCGCCCCGCCACTGAAACGAATTGTCGGGCATGAATCAAAAAACCCACCCCTGAACAATCAGAGGTGGGTCTTGATGAGGCGCCGACCAGATTTGAACTGGTGAATGGTGGTTTTGCAAACCACTGCCTTGGACCACTTGGCTACGGCGCCGTGCCCGTGGGCGGCGGAAAGCTAACACCAGTCCCCCGGAGCGGCAAAGGAGTAAGAAAGGAGTAAGGTCGTCCGGATGATGTTCTGTCTGCTCACGCTGATGACCGCCCGGGCCCAGGATCGGGTGGAGGCCAGCCTGGGAGTGTGGCTCGCGCCGTCGGATACCGCGTCCATGGGCGGCGCGGGGATCGGGCTGGCGTCGGGGGCGAGCGGGCTCTACCTGGTGCCGGCCGCGGCGGCCTCGCGCCGCACCCACCAGACCGGAGTGTTCAGCGCGACGGGCACCCTGGCGTTCATGCGGGTCGGCGCCGGGGATCCGGTCGACCTCGGCAACACCGGGCTGGGGGAGGCCTCGTGGGAGGGGATCAGCGCCAACATCGGCGGCGCGGCGGCCATCGGCCCCATGGGGCTCGGCGTCGCGGCGCGGGCGCTCCGGTACACGGACGAGGAAGGCCAGCAGGTGAGCCTGTACCAGGCGCACAGCGGGCTGGCGGCGCGCGCCCGCGGCGGCCGCTTCGTCGTCGGCGCGGGGCTGCGGCCGCTGGTGCTGGACGCCAGCGTGAGCAACGTCGAGGCGACCTGGTGGGGGATGGGCGCGGAGGCCGGGCTGCAGGTCGTCAGCGGTCGCAGCGGCTGGAGCGCGGGGCTCGGCTGGCGATCGCAGGTGATCGCGGCGGCGGATGAGGGGGAGCTCATCGGCGTGAATGAGGCGGTGATGCCGGCGCAGGTGACCCTCGGCGGCGCGTGGACGAGCCGGGAGTCGATGAGCTGGGCGCGTCACCTGGTGGTGGTGGCGGACGCGGAGCTGACGGGGCGGGTGGAGGATGGGGTGGCGCTGGAGCCGCTCATTCACGGCGCGGTGCTGAGCAAGGGGGAGGCGGTGACGCTCACGCCCAAGCTGGGGGCGGAGTGCGAGGTGTGGCCGGATCGCCTGAAGGTGCAGGTCGGGAGCTACTACGAGGCGGCGCGGACCGAGGCGGCGCCGAGCCGGCTGCACGGCACCGGCGGCGCGGAGGTGCGGCTGGTGCACATGGAGGGCTTCCGTGGGCTGCTGGACCACGACGTGAGCTGGGCGGTCTCGGCGGACGTGGCGGATCGATACAACAACATCGGCTTCCTGAGCTTCCGCTTCTGGCGGCCCACCAGCCTGCTGGTGGATTGAGGGGGGCTCAGCGCCGGGCTCAGAGCTGCCCGGAGCCCACCCAGATGCGGACGGCCCGGGAGCGCTCACCGTCAATCTCCACAGCGATCCGGTGCTCCCCCGGCGTGGGCTCCCAGCGCTGCGGCGCGCTCGCCGCCCCCCGGGCGACCTCCACCCCGTCGACGAACCACCGCGCCTCGCCGCCGCGTCCGGTGGCGGCCCGGAGCGGAATGCCCTGATCCGCGAGGGGCTGGCTGGCGTCGACGTACCAGCTGGTGCCGTCCGCCGGGCTCCGCACCGCCAGCGCCCCGGCGCTGTGCTCCCGGGACAGCGGCAGCCCGGAGCGATACGCCCAGTCCCCGTAAGGGCTCGGCGCGGAGAGGCCGTCCGGTCGGTGCCACGCGCACACCTGCGCGGGCTCGCTGCCGTCGAGGAACCACTCGGCGTGCCCGCCGCCGCAGTCCGGCCCAGCCGCCATGCCCGACAGGGGGCAGACCGCCGCCTGGAGCACACCCTCGGGCCGCTCGAACGCCTGGGGCGGCCGCCCCGCGTGCGCCGCCTCCATCACCAGCCGCCAGATGGGCCCCGCCCCGGTCACCCCGGAGACGTCCGCCATCTCGGAGCCGTCGAAGTTGCCGACCCAGACCCCCACGGCGATCGTCGGGCTCACGCCCACCGTCCAGTTGTCCCGCCAGCCGGTGGAGGTGCCCGTCTTCACCGCGGCGGGGAAGGGGGTGTCCAGCACGCTGTGTCGCCCGAAGCTCGCGGCCCGGGCGTGATCGTCCGAGAGCGCGTCCAGCGTGAGCCAGGCCGCGCGCGCGTCCATCACCTGCTCGCCCGGCGGGTCCGCCGCGTCCGAGCGCAGGCGCAGCGGCCGGTACACCCCGCCGTCCGCCAGCGCGGCGTAGGCGGCGACCAGCTCGTCCAGCCGGGCCTCCCCGTCGCCCAGCGCAAGCCCCAGCCCGTAGTGGTTCGCGCGCTTGTCGAGGGTGGTCAGCCCCAGCGCCTCCAGGCGGCCCCGCAGGCTCGCCGGGCTCACCCGCCGGGCGAGGTGGATCGCCGGGGCGTTCAGCGAGCGGGCCAGCGCCTCGCGGGAGCGCACCGGCCCGGCCCAGGTGCCGTCGTAGTTGGTGGGGCGGTAGCTGCCGTGGGTCGTGGGGTAGGAGGCCGGCAGATCCGGCAGCGGATCGGCCAGCGTCAGCCCCTGCTCCAGCGCCAGCTCATAGAGGAAGGGCTTCAGGGCGCTGCCCGGGGAGCGGGGCGCGCGGGCGCCGTCGACCTGACCGTCCTCCGCGCCGAAGTCGCCGCTGCCCACCCAGGCGAGCACCTCCCGGGTCTCGATCTCGACCACCACCACCGCCGCGTGGTGCACGTCCTGATCCTCCAGCGCCGCGAGCTGCTCGGCGACGATGGCCTCCACCTTCCGCTGGAGGGCGAGATCGAGGGTGCCGGGGATGGTCACCTCCGGCGCGCCGCCGGCGAGGAGCGTGCGGGCGTAGTGCGGCGCGAGCTGCTCACCCGGCAGCTCGACGAGGCCCAGCGGCATGGCCGCGGCCAGCGCAGCGTCCTCCTCCGAGATCCGATCGTGCTCGGCCATCCGGTCCAGCACCCGCTTGCGGGCGACGCGGGCCGCCGCCGGGTGCCGCCAGGGATCCAGCGTCGAGGGGCGGCGGGGCAGGGCGGCCAGCAGCGCCGCCTCGTGCAGGGCGAGGGTCGTCGCGGGCTTGCCGAAGTAGACCTCGGCGGCGCGCATGGCTCCCCGGGCGTTGTGCCCGTAGTGGATGCGGCCCAGGTAGTGGGCCAGGATCGCCTCCTTGCTGAGCGCCAGCTCCAGGCGGAGGGCGAGGTCCGCCTCCCTCAGCTTGCGCTCCAGGGTGCGATCGCTGTTGCCCAGCAGATCCTTGGCGAGCTGCTGGGTGATGGTGGAGCCGCCCTCGACCACCGCGCGGGCCCGGGCGTTGTTGCGGGCGGCGCGGACGACGGCCACCGGATCGACCCCCGGGTGCCGCCAGTAGCGGTGGTCCTCGGCGGCCAGGGTGGCCTCGATGAGGCGCGGGCTGTAGTCCTCGAAGGCCGCCCAGTCGCTCAGCTCCGGCGAGACCTGTCGATCCACCGCGTCGCCGTGGCGATCGACCAGCGCGGCGCTCGCCGGGGCGTCCAGCAGCCCCTCCGGGAGGGGCCGGGAGAGCAGCGCGCCCAGCCCGACGGCGCCCACGGCGCTGAAGACACCGGCAGTCAGCCCGCCGAGGGCGAGCCCGCGACCGAGCCGGCTCTTGGCCATGGCTACTTCCCCGCCAGGGAGGGGCTGCCCACCACGAACACGCCGGTCGCCGTGCGCCCGTAGATCTCCGGGCTGTACATCTCCTCCGCCAGGGCCGCCGGGTGGCTGTAGTTGCCGGGGGTCGTGGCCCGGGCGAGGTAGCTGTAGCGGTGCACGCCGGGGGGCAGGCGGGCGGCGAAGAGGGCCACCGCGTCGTCCCGCAGCTCCGTGTGGTCGAAGTACCAGGAGTTGCGGCTGGTGGTCCCGGCACTAGCAGCACTAGCGGCACTGCCAGCGCTGCTGGTGGTGAAGGAGGTGTCCACGATCTCCAGGCCGGCGGGCAGCGGGTCGACGACCGCGACGTCGTAGCGCCACACCGGGGAGACCACCTCGAGGGTGACCTCCATCAGCGCGCCGGGGGTGACCGCGCCGCCCTCGCCCGCGCCGGTGACGAGCCGGAAGTCCCGGGTCAGGGTGAAGCCCTCGTCCCGGGCGGGCAGCACGCCGCGCCAGTACGTCATGCGCGCCTCGTAGTAGAGCCGACCGCCGGTCGCGGTCATCACCAGATCGCCCGCGCTCAGGGAGGCCATGGGCACGCTGGCCTCGGAGGCCGCGCCAGGCTTCAGGGTGTCCTTCAGCAGCTCCTGTCCGGCGAGGGTGGCGATGACCTTCACCTTGTCCTGGTCGCCCTCGTAGCGCTGGACGTAGTCGGCGAGGCTGACCATGGACGCGCTGGTGGCCCAGGTGCTGGCCCAGCGACCGCTGGCGCGCCCCTCGACGACGTGCTTCGCCAGCTTGGGCGCGAGGGGCTGGTCCCCCGGCGCGGCGACCACCGCCGCGAGGTAGGCCGCGGTGGCGAGGTCATCGGAGTACCAGAGGGAGCGCCAGCGCTCGGGCTGGGGGTCGACCAGGGCGGCGCTGGTGGGCTCGACCCGGACCATGGCCGCGAGGTTGGCGGCCACGGAGGCGGCGAGCCCCTCGCTGCCGGGGGTGCGGTAGAGCGCCTCCAGCAGCTCGGCCTGGGCGGCGGCGGACATCGTCGCGCGCTCCTGATGCAGGGAGGCGTTGAAGCCGGCGTCGCCGTGGCCCGCGCGAGCCAGGGAGAGGGCCACCCGGGCCTGGGCGCTGCGGGTGTGCGAGGCCTGCCACCAGGAGGGCACGTGCTGTCCGCTCAGGAAGGCCCGCTCGAAGTTGACGAGGCGGTTGATGCGCTTCTGGTCGACGTCGAAGCCGGCGTCGCTGGCGCGGGTCAGCACCTCCAGGGCCCAGCCGCTGCCCACCGGGTGCGGGCTCGTGGCGCCGGGCCAGTAGCCCAGGCCGCCGCTGCCGGTCTCGAAGCCCTTCAGCGTGTCGAGCCCGGCGGCGATGGCCGCCCGCAGCTCGGCTTCGGGCAGGTCCAGCCCGGCCTGATCCTTGTAGTCGAGGGCCAGCAGCGCCGCGAAGGTGCGGGAGCTGACCTGCTCCACGCAGCCGTGGGGGTACTCCAGCAGGTAGTCGACGGGGCCGTCGAGGCCGACCATCACGGTGGAGGCGAGCTTCAGGTCCAGGCCCCCCGCGTCGGTCAGCGCGTCCCGGGGCAGGGCGATGGCCTCGGTGGCGGCGTCGGTGGTGGTGCCGCTGGTGGCGACGACCTCACGGGACTGGGGCCGGGTCACCGGCAGGGTGATCATCACCGCGTCCTTGTCGCCGGCGGTGCTCTCGACCTGGAAGGTCAGCACGGCCCGGCCCTCCTCAGGGTCGGTCAGGGCGAAGGGCACCTCCAGCGCGCCGTGGGCGTCCACCGTCAGGGTGCGGGGGGCGCCGGTGAGGGTCACCCCGTCGACGTCGGCGGTCACGGTGACCTCGGCGCGCTCGTCCGTGTTGTTGTGCAGGACGATGCCGGCCCTGGCCTTGTCGCCCACGCGCAGGAAGCGGGGGAGGGCGGGGCGGGCGATGAGCGGCCGGTTGACCGTGATCTCCCGCTCGCCCGCGCCGAAGCCGTCGGCGCCGTGGTCCGCCACCGCCATCACGCGGAAGGTGGTGAGGTTGTCAGGCAGGTTGAAGCTGGCGCTCGCCTTGCCCTGGCCGTCGACCGTGAGGTCGCCGAGCCACAGCGGGGTGGTCACGAACTCGGTGCGCAGGGCGCTGTCGAAGTCCACGCCGCCGCCGCCGCCGCCGGCGCGGCCGCCCTTGGAGAGGTACTCGGCCCGGTCCAGCACCCGGTCCCGGTTGTCGGCGCCGATGACCGAGAGGCCGCGCTTGCGGTAGTAGCTCCCGAAGGCGTCGGGGGTCTCGTAGGAGGTCATGGAGAGCACGGCGTAGTCGACCGCGTAGAGCGTCACGCCGGCGCCCGAGGCCGGCTGGCCCGCCCGGGTCACGTCGACGTCGATGGTGACCTCGTCACGGGGCTGGTAGCTGTCGCGGTCCGTGGAGACGGCGACCTCCAGGTGCCGGCCCTCGGCGCTGACGTTCAGCTCGACGTAGCCCACATGGAGCTGCGGCAGGCCGCCGTCGGGCGAGTCCAGGGGCGGGGCGCCCTCGACGGCGACCACGGACACATAGACGTTGGGGGCGTGCCGGTCGGCCAGGGGGATGTCCACGGCCTCGGCGGTGCTGTTGAGGGTCACGACCCTGCGGGAGAGGATGCCCTCGCGCTCGACGGTGACCAGGGCCTGCAGCCCGGCCACCGGGGCCTTGACCAGGATCTTCGCGGTGTCGCCGGGGGCGTACTCGTCCCGGTCGGGCACCAGCTCCAGCTTGTTGTCGTCGCTGCGGGCCCAGCTCGCGGAGCCGCCCCAGGCGTAGAGGGAGCTGCCGGTCAGGGAGACGCGGCCCTCGTCGTCCTCGGCGCGGGCGTCGATGACGTAGTAGCCGGCCTCGGCGGGGGTGAAGCTGAAGCCCGCGGCGCCGTCGGCGGTCGCGGCCCCGGCGGTCTTCACCACCTCGGCGGCGACCACCTCGTCCTTCTCGGTGGAGACCCAGCTCCACTGGCCGTCCATGCCCTTCTCGCGCACCCTGTCCCAGGTGCGTCGGGCGACGGTGACCTCGATCTCCCGGCCCTTCGCCGCGTCGCCCTCGGGGGTGACGGCCGCCGCGTGGATGGTCAGGGCCTGGCCCGCCGCCGTGAAGCCCTGGGAGGGCTTCACGGCGGCGTAGAAGTCGGCCGGGTGCACCATCACCCGCGCGGCGCCCGCGACCACCTGGCGGGCCGGGTCGGTGACCTGCGCCTCCACGCTCAGGGTGCGGGGGCGGCCGTCCTCGGGGCTCGGCAGGCTCACGGAGACCGGGAGGCGGCCGTCGGCGTCGAGCGCGTCGTCACCGCTGGCCAGCACCTGTCGGGTGTCGCCCTCGTAGTGGTCCCAGGAATCCCACTCCCAGCGGGGCCCGAAGTCGAAGCCGTCCCAGCCCTCGGGGGCGTAGGAGGTCTCGTCCCAGGCGGCGGTCCAGCTCACCGGCGCGTTCGGCATGGGCGCGCCGAAGAGGTAGCGGCCGTCGACGTCCACGCGCACGTCCTGTCCGGGGCGCGTGTCCTCGGGGCCGGCGAGGTCCACCCGGAAGCTCGGGGCCCGGTAGGCCTTCACCGGGGCGTACTCGTAGTGGGAGACCTCGGTGCCGTCGGTGAGCACCACGTCGTAGCGCAGCCCCCAGCCGCCGAGCGCGCCCTCCTCGGGCAGCTCGGTGGAGACGTCGAAGCCCCCGCGCCGGTCGAGGCGGCCCTCGCCCTCGCGCACCATCGAGCCCTCGGGGTCGAGCAGCTTCCAGCTCACCGAGCCCTCGGCGATGTCCATGCCGTCCTTGTGCAGCACCCGGGCGGAGACCCGGCCGTGCACGGGGTCGCCGAGCTTGTAGACGCCGCGGTCCACGAAGCCGTGGGTGCGGACCTGGTTCCCGTCGGAGTCGAAGGAGGAGTAGATGCCGAAGGACCAGGGGCCGGGGCCCGCCCGCCACTCGTGGTTCAGGATCGCCGTGTCCTCGCCGTGCTTCGCGACGACCCAGACCTCGTCGTCCCAGCTCCGCCAGTCGTCGGGCAGCAGCCCGTCGGGGAACACCGCGACGCCCTGGGGATCGGTGCCGGCGCTGACCTCGCGGTCCCCGGGCAGGTGCAGGGTGACGTCCGCGCTGGCGACGGGCTGGCCGTCGGAGAGGCGGGTGACCCAGGCCGTCGTGCCGTTGGGGCCGAGCTTCAGCTGCACGCCCAGGTCGGTCACCTGGAGCAGGGCCCGGCGGCGGACGATCTCGTTGTTGTAGTCCCGGACCTGGGGGCTCGCGAGCTCCACCACGACGAGGCCGTAGCCCTCATCGCTGAGCCAGGGGGTGAGGTCCAGCTTCTCGACGCCGACGTAGTTGCGCTCGAGCTCGGGCTCGAAGCTCGCGCCCCGGGCGCCGTTGAGCAGACCGCTCGCGTTGCTCCAGAGCTCGCTGGTGAGCATGAAGTCCTCGACGCTGACCGGGGCGACCCGGGCCTCGGCGAAGGAGACGTTGCGGACCTTGAAGGGCAGGGTCTTGGGGTTGTTCGCCGGGTAGACCAGGGTGCCCGTCGGGGCGTCCAGCATGGGGTCGTAGTCGGTCGTGGTGAAGGACCACTCCCGGCCCTCGCTCATGACCTGGCCGTGCACGTCGCTCAGCCCGGGGGCCAGGGTGACGGTGTAGGTGGTGCGGGTGTTCAGGCGGATGCCGTGCCGCCAGTAGCTGGTGTCCCAGCCCTCTCCCAGCTCCAGCGGGGCCGGCGGCGGCGGCTCGATGGTGAGCCGCCCGGCGACCTCGGCGGCGTCCACCTCGGTGGTGAAGTCCAGCTCCAGCACGGCGTAGGGCTCGCTGGTGAGCTCGGGGCCCACGCTCCGCAGCCCCAGCGGCGGGTAGGTCCAGAAGCTCGTCTGCTTGCTGGCGTCCGAGGCCACCGGCCCCTCCAGGCCGGGCACGCCGGGCAGCACCTGCAGGGTGTACCCGGTGTCCGGGGCGAGGTCCGCCCGCACGATCACCACGCGGGGATCTGCCTCCTCGCCCTCCTCGGGGGACTCGGCGGCGGTCGTGAACGCCAGCGGCTGTCCGTCACCGACCAGCGACAGGAAGGGCTTGACCTTGGCCGGGTCCACCGGCTGATCGAAGATCAGCTCCATCTCCCGATCCAGCGCCACCTGCCGCGCCCCGTCCCAGGGGTAGATGCGCTGGATGACGGGGGGGCGGGTCTCGAAGTCCCAGGCGACCGCCTCGCTGAGGGTCGCGCCGTCCAGGGCGGTCGTGCCCGCGGGGATCTCACAGGAGAACGTCGAGCTGCGCGGCCACTGCTCATCGGGGGCGGTGATCACCGCCGTCGAGGTGCCGGCCCAGCGGGCCTGGCCGGTCAGGCCCTCACACGCGATGGGCACCCGGGCGCTCATGGCGTCGAGATCACCCAGGGCCACCATCTTGCGATCGAACTGCACGACGACCTGCTGGGCGAGCTCCACCCGACCGAGCGGCGCCACGCCGATGACCTTCAGGCCCGCGCCGCCGTCGGAGGGCGGGGCCTGGACCTGCGCGGGCTGAATCGAGGGGGGCGTCGCGCCGGACTGCAGGGCCGTCGCCGGCTGACCGGAGAAGACGAGCGCGTCCAGCTCGGCCAGATCGATCGGATCGGTGCCGCCGCTGGCGGTCGTACCCTCGTCGTCGCCGCCGCCGAAGCAGCCGAGCAGTGAAAAGACAGCGAGCCACATACGGAACTCCCGGGTCGGGGGTCTGGGGACAGGACACCATTGAGCAAGGCGCGTGCCATCAGATCCGGATAACCCGCACCCTGTGTCTGACCCGCTGCCCCTGACCGTCGCGATCATCGCTTGCGACGAGGTTGATCGCATCGCCGGGGCCATCACGGGCCTGCCGGCGGCCGAGGTGATCGTCGTCGACAGCGGCTCCACCGACGGCACCCCGGAGCTCGCGCGATCCCTCGGCGCGAAGGTGATCGAGGCCGACTGGCCGGGGCACGTGATCCAGAAGAACAGAGCGCTCGACGCCGCGACCCAGCCCTGGGTGCTCAGCCTGGACGCCGACGAGGCCCCCGACGCGGAGCTGGTCGCCGCCATCCGCGCGGTGATCGAGGCCGACGATCCCCGCGCCGGCTTCCGGGTGATCCGGCGGAACCACTGGCAGGGCCGGCCCGTGCGCGGCGGCAGCTTCCGGCCCTCGCCCCACCCCCGGCTGCTGCGGCGAGGCTGCGGCCGCTGGGGCGGCGAGGATCCGCACGACCGGCTGAGGATCGACGGCGCCGTCGGGGAGCTCGCCGGCTTCCTGGAGCACCACCCCTACCGCGACCTCGGCGAGCACCTGTCGACCATCGATCGCTACACCGCCCGCTTCGTGGAGGTCTCCCTGGCCGCCGGGCGGACGGCCAGCTGGTCGGATGTGCTGCTGCGGCCGCTCTTCCACTGGGTCAAGGCCCTCGCCCTCCAGGGCGGCTGGCGGGACGGCGCGCGGGGGGTCGCCCTGGCCTGGCTGGGGGCGACGCATGTAGCGCTCAAGTGGGGCCGCCTCCGCTGGGCGGACCGCCAGCGCGGGCCCGGAAAATGACTCCCTGAGTAGAACCCGTGCAACGAATCATAGATGGCGCGTCGGCGCCAAAGTGGATGGCCGCAGCATGAACATCGCGCTCGTACATCGCCGCTTCACCGAGCACGGAGGCACCGAGCGCTTCCTGGTGGGGCTGGCCCGCTACTTGCGAGAGCGTGGACACGAGATCCACGTCTACTGCAACGAGGTGCGCCCCGATCTGGCCGACGAGCCCGGGCTCACCTTCCACCACCTGCCCATGATCAAGCTCGGAATGACCGCCAAGATCGCCAGCCTCTACTACACCTCGAACAGCGCGTCCCGCGGCGGTCACGACGTGGTGATGGGCTTCGGTCGCACCCGGGGGCACGACGTCTTCCGCTGCGGCGGCGGCGCCCACGCGGCCTACCTGGAGGCCTGTCGGCCGAGCTGGAGGCGGGATCTGACCGCCTGGATGGAGCGGGCCTTCGATCGGGAGGCGGTGATGAGCGCGCGCATGGTCATCTCCCCCTCCCAGCACGCCGCCGACGATCTCACCCGCTGCTACGGCCTGCCGCCCGAGCGGGTGCGGGTGCTGCACAACGGGGTGGACACCGATCGCTTCCGGCCGGACCCTCAGCGCCGGGCCGCGGCCCGCGAGGCGCTGGGGCTCGGCGAGGGGCCCGCGCTGGCGTTCTTCGGCACGGGCTTCGAGCGCAAGGGCCTCGCGGACGCGGCGGCGGTGGCCGAGACCCTGTCCCTCCCCCTGTTCGCCATCGGCCACGACGCGGGGCTCGCCCGCTGGCAGCGCCGCTTCCCGAGCGTGAACTTCCTGGGCGGGGTCTCCGACCCGGAGCGCTGGCTGCCCGCCGCGGACGCGGTGCTGCTGCCCACCCGCTACGAGCCCTACGGCAACGCCTGCCTGGAGGCCATGGCCTGCGGCGTGCCCGCCGTGACCACCCCGGTCAACGGGGTGTCCGAGGTGTTCCCGGTGGACTGGCTGACCGGGACGACCGTGGCGGAGCTGACCGAGGCGACCCGTCGCGCGCTTGATGCGGGGCAGCTGCTGCGCGATCAGTGCCGCATGGCCGCCGAGAACCTGCCCCGTGGGCGCGCCTACGAGGGCATCGAAGAGACCCTGACGCAGGCCCGTACAGCCACCGGGACCGAGGAGAGCACATGAGCCGACGGGTGACCCGCTCGCAGAGACGCCGCGGCGGCTTCGTGGTCACCGCCGCGGTGGTGATCGTCGTTGTGCTGGTGCTGGCCGCCGTCGTGACGGCCGGCCTCTACTGGAAGTACGTCATCGAGGAGCCCGGCGATCACATCTCCGCCGAGGCCATCGACACCATCATCGCCCAGGAGTCGCCGGTCTACTTCCGGGACGGCGTGACGCCCATCGGCGTCTTCTTCGCGCAGGAGCACCGCATCTATGTGCCCTATGAGGAGATCCCCCCCGAGTGGTCCCAGGCCATCACCTCCGCCGAGGACAAGCGCTTCTTCGACCACGGCGGCCTCGACCCCAAGGGCTTCGCCCGGGCCATGTGGCAGAACATGAAGGCCGGCGGGGTGGTCGCGGGCGGCAGCACCCTGACCATGCAGACCGCCGAGAACCTCTACTACGACGGCGTCGGCGACCAGTGGAGCGCCAAGATGGTCGAGGCGGTGAACACGCTGCGGCTGGAGGCCCACTTCGAGAAGGAGGACATCCTCGAGTTCTACGCGAACCAGTTCCACGTCTCCGGCAACGGCCGCGGCATCGGCATCGCCGCCCGCTACTTCTTCGACAAGGAGGTCGGCGACCTCACCCTCCAGGAGTGCGCCTTCGTCGCCGGGCTCGTGAAGGCCCCCTACCGCTACAACCCCTTCGTGGGCAGCGAGGAGCGCCGTGAGGGCGCCCGCGACAAGGCCCTGACCCGCACCAACTACGTGCTGGGGCGCATGGTGGAGGACGGCCACATCGAGCAGGCGCAGTTCGACGCCCTGAAGGCCGCGCCCGTGCCCTTCAAGCGCGGCACCTTCCGCTACGACTCCTCGGTGCTCCTCGACGAGGTCCAGCGCCGCCTGGAGCTGGCGCCCTTCCCGCAGCTCTTCGAGGAGGCCGGCATCGAGAACCCCTCGACCGCCGGCATCCAGATCATCACGACCCTCGACGCCGTCGCCCAGCGCTCCGCCACCTACGGCATGTGGCACCACCTGACCGACGCGGGCACCCTGCTGGAGGGCCAGGGTGTCGACGCCTTCTTCCACCCCCAGGTGGCCATCAACCCCGTGCCCGAGCGGCCGGAGACCATGAGCTTCCACCACGCCCGGGTCACCGGCGGCGACAAGGAGGGCGTGAAGCTGGACATCGGCGGCCACGAGGGCGTGCTCGATCGCGGGGCCCTGGAGCGGGCCTACCTCGTGCTGGCCCACGCCCGGGCCGGGAACACCTGGACCCAGCCCACCGACGCGGACAAGCAGGCGCTGCGGAAGGCGCTCAGCGTGGACGCGGTGGTGTGGGTCTCCGTGCGACCGGGGGCCCCGACGGACCCATCCAGCGGCCCGCTGATCTGCGACCTGGAGATCCGCCCGGAGCTTCAGGGCGGGCTCATCGCCCTGGAGGACGGCCAGATCCGCGCCATGGTGGGCGGCAACGACAACCGCAACTTCAACCGGGCGGTCACGGCGAAGCGCCAGCTCGGCAGCACCTGGAAGTCCCTGGTCTACTTCGCGGCGCTGCAGCTCGGCTGGACGCCGGTGGACGCGCTGGACAACCGACAGGGCGTCTTCCCCTTCGAGGGCACCTGGTACTACCCCAACCCGGATCACAAGCCGTCGGACTTCGTGAGCCTCGCCTGGGCGGGGGTGCAGTCCGAGAACCTCGCCAGCATCTGGCTCCTCTACCACCTGACGGATCGCCTGAACCCCGAGCAGATCCGCCGGCTGGCCGAGCTGACGGACCTCGCCCCCCGGGACGGCGAGGGCGAGCGGGCCTACATCGAGCGCATCCGCGACACCCACGGGGTCATCGCCACGGGCAGCCGCCTGGAGGCGGGGCTGCTGAACGCGGTCAAGGAGCCCGTGATGGCGGACCTCGCCTTCGCCGGGCACCCGGAGGACGCGGTCGAGGTCTTGAGCCTGCACTACGGGCTGGGCTTCGATGACGAGCGCAAGCGGGTGAAGCGCGGCTACGGCGGCGCCGAGCGGGAGCGCCGGCTGGCGGCCCTGGACCACTCCCTGACCCACTACGAGGGCATGCTGGAGGGCTGCCAGGAGCAGGCGGACGACCTGGCGGATGCGCGGGACAAGGCCAGCAAGCGCCGGTCGAAGTCCGAGAAGGGCAGCGGTGCGGAGGACGGGAAGGACGGCAAGGACAGCCGAGACAAGAAGTCCTTCTTCGGCCGCAAGACCCCGCCCCGCCGGCCGACCGTGGCCCCGGTGGTCTCCCTGGAGGTCGAGGACGTCGATCAGCTGAGCTGGAAGGCCGTCGAGGCGAAGCGCGGCCGCTCGGGCAAGCAGCGCAAGGCCGCCATCCACCTGAGCTGCGGGCGGGAGGCCGAGGGCTACGAGCCCATCGACGCCGACTTCCTGGAGTCGCTGGACGCGCTGGGCGAGGTCGCGCGCGAGCCGCTGCTCGACGGGCGCATCCACGCCTCGACGGTGCGCGCCGTGCGCGAGAGCATCGACGAGAAGAAGGACGCGCTCGGCGCGGCGCCCGAGTACTACGACCCGGAGCTGCTCTACCTGCACCCGGACTTCCGGGTGATGCTGGGCCTGAAGTACATGGCCGGTCTGACCGGCGCCTTCGGGGTCGACGAGGAGATGCCGCCGGTGGTCTCGATGCCGCTGGGCGCGCTGGAGATCTCGCTGGAGCAGGCGGCGACCCTCTACCAGGGCTTCCTGCGCGGCGAGCGCTGGAGCTTCCCCGGCGCCTGGATGGAGGAGAGCGCCATCCCCGGGCTGGATCTGGAGAACGACCTGCCGAGCCCCGAGCTGCCGACGCTGCTGATCGCGGAGATCCGCGACTCCGAGGGCAACGTGCTCTACAAGGCCGAGCCCGAGCCCGAGCCCGTCGCGGATCCGGTGTCGGGGCTCCTGGTGGCTGATGTGCTGCGCAATGTGGTGGTGCACGGCACCGGCCGGCGGGCGTCCGGAATGCTCGGCGGCTGGCCCGTCGGCGGCAAGACCGGGACCACCAACGACTTCAAGAACGCGGCCTTCATCGGCTATGTGCCGGCGGGAGAGGGCAGCCCCTGGGTGCTGGCCTCCTATGTGGGCTACGACGACAACCGACCCATGGTGCGGACGGGCTCGGTGCTGGCGGGGGCCAACGGCGCGCTGCCGGCCTGGATCGGCGCCATCGAGGGCTTCGCGGGCGCGGATCTGCTCGGCGAGCGGCCCGAGGAGGCCGAGGTGCTCCGCGGCTTCGAGCGCGCCGCGGTGGCCGCCGGAACCGGGCTGCCGACCGACGACGACAGCGCCGGCGAGGTGCTCGTCTACGGGACCGCCGCCCGCCCGCTGCGCCGCTTCGCGCCCTTCACCGAGCGCGCCGAGGACACCGAGGCGGCCCCTGAGGTGACGCCCGGCGCCCCCGCCGCGGACCCCGATCCCGGAGCGGATGTGGAGGGCGATATGGAAGATCCATCGCTCGATGGCGGCTCGGTGTGGGACGGGATCGAATGACGGGGGGAGATCGCCCCTATAGGTACGGTCCATGTCTGGAAGCAGGATGTTGTTGGCGCTGAGCTTGTTCGCGGTCCCCGGCTGCGTGGTCAAGTACGGTGAGGTTCCCCAGCCCGGTGTGCAGCACGCGCAAGCACCGGTCAATTACGTGTCCGTTGAGTCCGAGCTCATGGCGCTGCGGGCGGACGCTGAGTCCGCCGACGTGGACCAGCGAGATCGCATCGACGCCGCGCTGGAGTTGATCCGTCTCGCCGAGACCGACGACTTCAACGATCAGGACGTGCTCGCCTACCTGGAGCGGGTGGTGGACATCGAGCGCCGGCTGCGGTCCGAGAGCGTGCTGACCATCGACGGTCCCCGGGTCTCCGAGGAGGTGCTCGACAGCGAGCCCATCGAGGAAGAGGTGCTGGGCGGTGACGAGGACACGGGCGATCCCGAAGAGGACGATCCGGAAGACACGGAGGATCCCGAGGGCTCCGAGGACGGCGCCACCGAGACCTCGCTGGACCGCGCCAGGGAGGCGCTCGCCGAGGAGAACTACGCGTCGGCGCTCCGCGTCCTGGAGCGGATCAAGGACGAGCCCGGGGGCGCGGAGCTCTGGGGCGAGGCGGTCAACGGCCACGTCCACGCCGAGCGCGAGCGCGCCGGTGAGATGTTCCTGGGGGCCCGGGAGCTGCCGATGGGCGACGCCCGGGTCGCCGCGATTCAGGACGTCCTGGACATGCTGAAGGCGCTGGCGAAGGCCTACCCGGAGACCGACTACAAGGACGCGCTCGAGCGCAACATCGGCCTCGTCGAGCGCGCGCTGGAGGAGGCGAAGGAGGAGTAGGTCGGGGACCGCTCCCGGCTACACCGGGCGGATGTGCAGCCGGCCGATGCCCAGCCGGATCTGCCGGGAGTCAGGCCGCCGCTCGATCAGCTGCGCGGCGCCGCCGACGCCGGCGTCTTCAAACTGCCGCCGCGCCCGGTAGACGTCTACGTTGATGTTGTTCTCTCCGCAGCCGAGCATCTTCGTCAGCTCCTGAACGAACACCCAGCCGTGCTCGCTCTCGGGCAGCTTGGGGTTCTCCGCGTCCGTCTGCCGCGCGCGGGCCAGGGTCAGCAGGAGGTAGTTGTGCGCGCGGGGGCGCAGCGTCACGTTGCGGTTGCTCAGGAGGAGCGTGACGGAGATGTGCTCCTCGTCCTGGCTGTGCGCCAGCTCCACGCCGATCCGGCTCAGGCCGGGGGTCATGGAGTCGTCGTCCACCGTGCCCTGGTTGGGGGTGGGGAGGCTCAGCCGCCATGTGGTCCCGTCGACCGCGACGGTGTCGCCGTCCGTGACCTGCTTCGCCGCCACCGCGTCCTCGGCGACCCAGGAGTCGTCCGGCCGCCGGAACACGCTGAGCAGCGGGTTGGTCGGGCTGGGCAGCGCGAGGATCTCGCCCTTGGCGTACACGTTGTTGCCGCCGTCCAGCGGCAGCGCGAAGGCTCGGGGCTGGTTGGTGTTGACCAGGCGCCAGCACTGGGCGTTGGAGCCGAAGGCCAGGACGGCCCCCTTGGTGAGCAGCACCGTCTTGCCGGGAGGGAGGCGCTGCCCGTTTACCCAGGTGCCGTTTCTGCTCCCCAGATCGCGCAGCTCCCAGCCGCTCGCGGTCCACTGGAGCTGCGCGTGCAGCGCGGAGACCCTGGGATCATCCAGGTGTAAATTGCAGTTTCGGGAGCGACCGATGACGTTGTGGCCGTTGAGGGCGACGTCGGGTTGGCTGCCGTTGACTGAGACCAGCTCGGACATGGGGGCATCGTAGGGCGCGCCAGCCTTCGGGTCAATCCTCCGGGGCCCCCTGGGTTGCGGCGCTGTAATGCCATGAAATGGCCACAGCGCTCAAATGCTCTAAGTTTTCAACCAGGGACATGGGAGGGTCGGATGGACACTATCGGAACGTTGGAGATTCACCCGCGGGCGAGGCCCGGGGGCGCCGGCTACACCGCCGCGGGCTCGCTGCCTGTCGGCTTGCTGCTGCGAGCGCTCGCGGACGCCCGGGCGCAGGGCTACCGCGAGGTCGTCTTCGCCGGTGAGGAGCCGCTCCTGTACAAGGCGCTCCCCAGCCTGCTCGCCAGGGCTCGGAAGCTGGGCATGTCGCGGACGCTGCAGACCTGTGGCGCGCAGCTCGACAGCCACCGGCTGCTGGCGCTGGCGGGCCTGGAGTTCGTCTGGGTGGCCGTGGATGCTCACATGGGCGGCGCCTGTCCGCGCGGCTACCGAGGCTGGGACACGGAGTCACTGGTTGAGCGGCTGCGCGGCCTGAGCGACCTCGGGATCCCCTTCGGCTTGACCACCACCTGCACGGGCGGCCTCCGGTCCCTCGTCGGGGTCGCCGGAGTGGCGATGGACTGCGGCGCTGAGCGCCTGCGGGTCGACACCTCCGGGGGGGCGGGGCTGGACTCCCGCATTCAGGCGCTGATCGCCGCGATGCAGCTCGTCGCCTACTTCGGCGATCGGCTCACCATCGAGCTGGACGGCTTTGACTGTGCGGAGATCACCGCCAGCGTGCTGCCGATCCACGGGGAGGCGCTGCCCTCGCTGGATGAGGCGCCCGACGCCATGCTGGCCGAGCTGGTGGATCGGCTGATTATCCGGGGGGATGGGGTTGTTGTGCCGCGGCACCTGGAGGACGAGGCGCGCCTCGGTGATCTCTGCCAGATGTCGCTCGATGGCCTCGTCGAGCGCTGGCTGAGCGGGGACTACGATCGCTTCCGGGCGCGCTGTCGCTGGGTGCTTGGGCGGGTGATGTCCCGTGAGGACGTGATGATCCTGGAGGAGTATCGGGAGCTGGTCAGCGGCTTCGAGGCCTGTCGGACGGGCGTGAGCGGGCTTCGGGAGCCGGTGGGGCAGGGAGCGGATCCCCAGCGGTAGGGGAGCACGTTAAAGTCCTCCCTATGGAGCGCGCGTGTTGGAGCTGTTGATCTTCGTCATGTTGCTCTCGGACGTAGCGCTGGCGACTTCGGTGTTCATCCTGGTCGCGAAGCCGGATCTGGGGGTCGCGTTTGTGCTGCGGCACTCGGGGGTGCGGGATGACTGGTTCGAGGATCATGTGGGCCCCGAGGAGCTGACGCGGCTCCGGACGAGCGTGCGGATGACGGGGTACATCGGGCTCTGTCTGGTGTTTGCGTGGTCGTTCATCATCGGGGTGGTCATGACGGTGGGGAATCTGCAGTCGCCGTAGCGGCTCGCAGCCCATTGGCGGAGACGAGCCCCATCCCTGAGTTCGCAGCGCCCCGTTCTCCCTCGAGCCCCCACCTTCCGTCAGCACGCGCCGCACGGCGCGCGCCAACTGCGAAGAGGCCCCTCTGAGGAACGCGACGTCCCAGCGCCATACGCGAGAGGGTGTTGCGACGTCAGATGCCTCGCCGCAAGGCGTATCGGCTCGCCCTTCAGCGCTCCTTCGTCGCTGTCTCTGAAGTTCTCTCCCTGTCTTTTGGCGGCTTGCGCCGCGAGGGGGCATTCCCCCCTGCCCCCCTTCTTCAGCGAGCCCGCCTCACCTCTCCTCCTCTCGGTAAGCCCTCATCCTCCACCAGAACGCGCCGAACGGCGCGCGCCAACTGCGAAGGGGTACCTTTGAGGAACGCGACGTCCCAGCACCCAACACTAGAGGGTGTTGCGACGTCAGATGCCTCGCCGCAAGGCGACATCAGGAGGCAAGACCTTGC